>SXGU01547945.1_pt1 | contig 265089 bp, 211 predicted proteins | sample 3174531 | NCBI WGS metagenome assembly SXGU01 (sample SAMN11356863, study PRJNA531348) | freshwater metagenome | isolation source: freshwater sample F1-140 | place: China: Fuxian Lake, Yuxi | collected 2017-12-25
ACCTCTTGCATGCCATGCAAGCGCTCTAGCCAGCTGAGCTAATCCCCCAACTAATTCGCAAATATAATAAGATGTCTTACAGAAGCAAAATACAGGAATACTTTCATTTTTCCCGCTTGCGGGGGTTGATTAAACTGTCTTTTGGGTATAAGTGACCGAGGCTGTCCATAACCCCCTCTGCCCACAAAATCATACTTTTACGATCAATTGAATCCATTTTGGCATTTTCATGCAACCAAGTATAAGATTGCAGGGGCATTCCCTTTTCTTCAAGCATTTCAATCACCTCTTCCATTTTGTGTAATTGTTTCCACGGACGATAACCAAGAAAATTGTTAAAATTTAGATGTCTTTTACCCTCATTGATATGATCTTCCAAATACCATCCCAGAGGTTGATATTGAGCATACCAGGGATACTTAGTCGAATTGCTATGACAATCGTAGCAAGCGTTATGCAGCAATTGATTTACACGGTATGAAGTCGAAAATCCTTTGGCAATATCAAGGCTGTCTGAAGCACTATCGTTGGGCTTGGTTTCTATCCATTGAATACCCAAAAGGGCGAAAAAAATCGTTGAAAAAAAACCAATGGTGATTTTCTTTTTCATCCGACACAAAGATAAATGAAAACACCCGTCTTGCATTCACCACTGGCCAATATGCAAACGCCCGTCACCCAGGGTTAACGGCGTATTTTACCCGTGACGCTCAAGGGGATTTCTGTTACAAAAACAATTTCTTTGGGTTGGTGTAATTTTGGCAAAACCGACAAAATAACAAACATTTCTTCGATAGTGTCTTTTCTTTCAAGTGTTTTAAGCATCAATTTCTCTCCCAGCAATCTATCGGGTATTCCAACACAATAAAATGAATTGATTGGCCATCCCGAAATTTTGGCAATTTCCATTTCGAGCATTTCGAGTTGGATTTTCACGCCCCCACTGTTAATAATACAATTGCTTCGACCGAGCCAACAAAAAGAATTGGGCGATGTTATTTCTGCCAAATCATGGGTGGTAATCCATTTTTCTTGGGTGACTGGATTTAAAATTTCCAATTCACCTTGAGTATTGACGCGTATTTGTGTACTTCCAATTACCGTAAAAACAGAATCTGCCGAACCAATCAGGCGTCCTGCAAAATGTGAAGCTGTTTCTGTACTGCCGAAAGTATGAATAAATTGAACCATTGGAAACATCTTTAACAATCGCATTTCTAAAATGGGATTCAAGGCCTGCCCACCAATGAGAACTGCACGAAAATTTGATAATTTTTGGGAGGAAATTGGATTTTCTACTATTGCCTCGAGTTGCATGGGTGTGAGTGAAGTTACATGGGCTGGCGGAAACTCCGTCATCAACGGATTAGAAGAGGGCTCAACCAAATATAAAGGTTCTCCCCAAACCCTGCTCCGAACCAATTGCATCATTCCACCTGCTTTATCCACAGGCAAGCAACACAACTGTGAAAGAGGTTGAAAAGTCTGGGCATTAAACCACGCATTGCGCGTGGCCTGAGCACTCCAAATCAATGCATCCCTGGAATGTCTTATTTTTCTGGGCAGCCCAGTAGTTCCGGATGTATTCAATTCAAACGATTTGTCCCCGCGGTCCCATTGCTGAAAAAAAGTATCGGCCAATGTAAATTGTTTGCTCATGTAATTAAAAATAAAACCCTAAGACTGCAAATCTCACTTCAAAAAATAAATTAATCTTCTGTAGTTAAAAACTCCTCCAAAACAACAAACAAGGTATTGATGTCTTTCTGGTTATTATAATAATGCGTGGATACCCTAACACAATCAATATTGTTTTCTCCCACATAACGGAGAATAACTTGTTTTTTGCGGGCAAAATCAACAAACCTAGCACTCGATTTTGCAATTTTCCGATGAATGCGGAATCCAACCTGTCCAGCGCGAGAAATATCTTCGGTAGGTGTCAAAATTTCTATGATCGGACCGAGCGTATTTTGCATTTTGTGATGCAACGATATATTCGGATTTAAAGTTGCAGGGGCTGCATCATTGATAGCCATGAGTTTGTGTTGAATCGATGCACTTAATCCTTTCACACGCTTTTCAATCGCTTCTGGCCCTATCTTGAGGTAGAATTTCATTGCAGACATCACTCCATCAAAAAGGGGCCCACTAAATGTTCCGTAGCAATACCGACTGGTTTTAGCCACCAATTCACCCATACTTGGAGGTTGTGAGCTCATGTCAAATTTATCTGTACTATATGCTGCAACATGCGTGATAAGCGTTTTTGACAACATGGATTCAGAAACATAAAAAAATCCAGTTCCAATGGGCCCCAGCATCCATTTGTGAAAGCACCCGCTATAATAATCACACCCAATTTCTTTCACATTAAATTGGATCATACCCAGTGGGTGGGCTCCATCAATGGCTGTCAAAATTCCCCGACCCCTGGCCCAATCACAAATTTCCTTAACCGGAAGTATCTGGCCAATTGTACACGGTATATGTGGAAGCGCTACCACTTTTGTTTTCTTAGAAACCATTGCCTTGACGTTATTAAGCGTTTCTTGGGCTGTGGAACCCAACTCGACAATCTTCAACACAATTCCCTCTGTTTTTGATCGGTAAATCCAAGGCAAACAACCCCCTACATGTTCGTGTTTTGAAATAATTACCTCATCGCCCTTTTCCAATGCGATGCCCCAACAAGCATGATTAACCCCCTCACTTACATTTTTGGTAATCGCTATTTCCGAGGCTTTACAACCAATGATAGAGGCAAGCATTTCTTCAATTTGCCCGTCATGGGTTGGATATGCAGCATTTTCTGCAATGTTGTGAAAGGATTTATTGACAGCTTCCAGCACAGGATAAGGTGTGATTCCCATTGTGCCATTGTTGAGAAAGGTAAGAGAAGCATTCAGGGGAAATAAGGATCGCACAAAATCCCAATAGGGCGAATCTTCTCCATCTTTTACTTCAGATTCAAGAGAAACAGGCCATTTTTTACTTACATCATTGTAGTCTGTAATGGGATCGATTGTCCCGACTGATAAAAACTTCCCGTCTGTATTCAAAGCCGATCTTCCAAAAAGACTCCCAATGCTAAGTCCAGCGCCAATTGTTAAAAAATGTTTGCGTTTCATGAAGATATAATTGTATTTTTTTGCATAGATACAAAAATATCATCCGAATCCCCTAAAATCGTTCTTATTTTTGTTTCCTGTTCAAATACTATGGGACAATAAACGCTGCGATGAAAGTATTGGGAATAATGAGTGGTACGAGCATGGATGGTGTCGATCTAGCCTTGTGTGATATTCACAATACAAGCGAAGGGTTTACAGCATCTGTTATCAAAGGAATTACCGTTCCTTACAGTGAATCGTGGCGTGTGCGACTGAGCCAACTGCGATACCAAAATGCAGAAGTATATACCAAAACAGATGTTTTTTATGGTCGTTTTTTGGGTGAGTTGAGTGCAGGGTTTTTTGAACACATGGGTGAAAAAGCCGATTTAATTGCCTCACATGGACATACTATATTCCACAACCCAAAGCAATCGCTTACGGCACAAATTGGGGATGGCGCTACTCTGAATGCATTCGCAAAAGTACCCGTGGTTTCAAATTTCCGGAGGGCTGACGTGGGTTTGGGTGGACAAGGAGCGCCATTGGTTGGAATTGGAGATCAACTGCTTTTTGGCGAATACGATTTTTGTTTGAATTTGGGGGGGTTTTGCAATATTTCTACCACCCACAAAGGCAAGCGTATTGCTTTCGATATTGCTCCATGCAATATTGTTCTCAATCGTTTGGCACGAGAGCAAAATTTACAATTCGATGAAAATGGCACTTTGGCAGAAAAAGGCACTTGTATAATGCCAATGTTAGCGGCGCTCAATTCTATTGATTTTTATCAGCAGCCGCACCCAAAAAGTTTGGGACGCGAATGGATTAATAAAAACTTTTGGCATATTGTTCGAGAATATGATCTTAGTCCTTTGGAAGATCGCATGAAAACTTTGGTTCAGCATATCGCTTTTCAGGTAGGTAAAACCATCAAAGGACTATCAGAAAATCCACTGAATACTTGCTCTGTTCTTATCACCGGAGGAGGTGCCTTTAATCAGTGTTTACAAAATTACCTCAGCATCGAAACAGGATGCAACTGTATTGTTCCCGATGACAATTTGGTTAATTACAAAGAGGCTTTAATTTTTGCCTTGTTGGGCGCTATGCGAATTCAAAATGTTACCAATACCCTAAGCGCTGCAACGGGTGCCTCTGGAGATTGGGTTGCTGGTTCATTGGATGGAGATTTTTCTCGGCTTACTACATCCCAAATCAAATCATAAAAAATTGAAACTTAAAAAATTAATTGACAAATTTGAAGGCAAACAGCCTGAAATCGTATTTGCCTGGAAAGACACCGAAACCGAAGCCGAAGCATGGGTGGTCATAAACTCATTGCGAGGTGGAGCTGCCGGCGGGGGAACCCGAATGAGAAAAGGCCTGGATCAGCGCGAGGTGGAAAGCTTGGCCAAAACAATGGAGATTAAATTTACCATTGCAGGACCTCCGATTGGAGGCGCAAAAAGTGGCATCAACTTCGACCCATCAGACCCACGTAAAAAAGGAGTTCTCGAGCGCTGGTATAAAGCTGTTCGTCCGCTGCTAAAAAATTATTATGGCACGGGAGGAGACCTAAATGTAGATGAAATCCATGAGGTAATTCCAATTACGGCAGCCTTGGGTGTTCTTCACCCCCAAGAAGGGGTTGTACAGGGTCACCTTACTTCATATTCTTCCGAAGAAAAACTAAGAGCCATCTCCAGATTGCAAGTAGGAGTACTTTTGCCTATTTCTGATTCTCGTTTAACACCCGATTTAAATAAAAATTATACCATTTCCGATATGATTACTGGCTGGGGTGTAGCCGAAGCAGTCCGTCATTATTATGAGGTTTATGGCGGATTTATGAATAATAAATTAGCCATCATTCAAGGCTGGGGAAATGTGTCGGCGGCGGCGGCTTTCTATCTCACCAAATATGGAATACGCATTGGGGGTATTATTGATCGTGTTGGCGGTATTATCGAACCAAAAGGATTGGGTCACGACGAGATTGTCGAATTATTCAACAACAGAGTTGGAAATACATTGACCTCAAAAAATCTGTTGAGTTTTGATGATGTGAATGCGAAAATATGGGATTTACCTGCTGAAATTTTTATTCCTGGTGCGGCCTCCAGGCTGCTCAGCGAAGATCATGTTTTGCGAATGGGAAAAGCGGGAATCGAGGTGGTTAGCTGTGGTGCCAATGTCCCCTTTGCAGACAAAGAAATATTTATGGGCCCGATTTCAACCCTCGCAGACCAGCAATTTGCCGTAATCCCAGATTTTGTTGCCAATTGTGGAATGGCAAGGGTTTTTGCCTACTTAATGAAAAAAGATGCGGCAGTGAACGATATCGCCATTTTCAAAGACGTGAGTCAAATTATTCGGTCAAGCATCATGCGCTTACATCAATTCAATCCCAAAAGCACAGGATTAAGTGCCAAGGCATTGGAGATGAGTCTAACAGATCTGGTTTAATGTAAAATCCCATTGTATTCAACACAAAAAACCAATAATACCATTCACCCACCGCCATTAAATAACTATTTTATTCTATGAAATCTATTGAAACTCGTTTTTGTGAATACGTTAGAATCGACACACAAAGCGATCCGAATAGCACATCCCAGCCCAGCACCGAAAAGCAAAAAGATTTGTCGCGCCTACTGGTCAATGAATTATTAAGTATGGGTTTGGGTGACGCCCATCTCGATGAATTTGGATATGTTTATGCCACCTTATTATCGAATGCACCGCACGAGGTTCCCGTTCTTTGTTTTTGCGCGCACGTTGATACCTCTCCCGATTGCTCAGGATTTGGCGTTAAACCTATTGTCCATAAAAATTATCAAGGACAAGATTTGGTATTGCCCGATGATACATCACAAGTAATTTCAAGCAAAAATCACCCCTATTTATTAGAACGAATCGGGGATGATATCGTTACGGCAAGTGGAACCACTTTGTTGGGTGCCGACGATAAAGCTGGCGTTGCCGTTATCATGGACTTTGTTCAACACATGGTGACACACCCAGAACTCTTGCACGGTGATATAAAAATTTTGTTTACACCCGATGAAGAAATAGGCAGGGGGGTAGACAAGGTCGATATTGATAAATTGGGTGCCCAAATAGGCTATACCTTAGATGCGGGTGAATGCGGATGTTACGAAGATGAAACCTTCAGTGCTGATGGCGTCAAGATTAATTTTTATGGTATTAGCGCTCATCCAGGCTATGCAAAAAACAAGTTGGTAAACGCTTTGAAAATAGCCGGTGCCTTTTTATCAGCCCTTCCAATAGGAGAATGGAGTCCTGAATCCACTTCTGATACCCAAGGTTTTGTTCATCCTGTTTCGATGGGTGGAATGGCAGAACACGCTTGGATCCAATTAATTGTTCGCGACTTCAACACAGCACAATTGACTCACCACAAAAAGCGATTGGAAACCATTTTAGAAACAGTGCTTGCAAAATTTCCAGCAGCAACTGCAAAAATTGAGGTGACGGAACAATACCGAAATATGAAAGAAGTGGTTGACAAAGATCCTCGAATTTCTGACTTAGCGATCAAGGCCATCGAAAAAGCCAATATCAAACCAATACTTTCAAGGGCTCGTGGAGGAACCGATGGCAGTAGGCTCAGTTTTATGGGTCTGCCCTGTCCAAACTTATTTACTGGAGAAATGGCTTTTCACAGCAAACAAGAGTATGTCAGCATTCAAGATATGAAAAAAAGCAGCGCTGTTTTGGTTCATTTGTCTGGACTTTGGGCACTGGCTCCATGAGATTAAAAACCAAAACCAATGAAAAAAAATCTTTCGCTTAAGCAATAATGTATTTGGTGATGACAGAAATACCGTGTTTTTGTGCAAAATCCTCATGATGTTGTAACTTCGCATTTGATGAAACAAATCGCTATTATAGGTGGAGGCACTATGGGAAACGGTATTGCGCACGTTTTTGCGCAAAGTGGGTATCCTGTCTCTCTGATTGATGTTCAGCAAAATATGTTAGACAAAGCCATGGCAACCATTGACAAAAATATGGGGCGTCAGGTCGATAAAGGGCTCATCACACAAGCGCAAAAATCACATGCATTGGGGCTTATTAAAACCTTTACCTTATTGGCAGATGGAGTCGCAAATGCAGACTTAGTCGTTGAAGCGGCCACTGAGAATATCGAAATTAAGCTAGCTATTTTTAAAGAACTTGACGCTTTGACCCCCTTACACTGTATTTTGGCCAGTAATACTTCTAGTATTTCGATAACCAAAATTGGATCTGTAACCCAGCGTCCAGACAAGGTGATCGGAATGCACTTTATGAACCCTGTTCCATTAATGAAATTGGTGGAAATTATCGGAGGCTTTAAAACTAGCAAGAAAGTTATAAATCAAATTGTAGACCTGAGCAAAAAATTGGGTAAGGAGCCAGCACTTACACAAGATTACCCGGGTTTTATAGCCAATCGTGTTTTAATGCCCATGATCAATGAGGCAATTTGTTCATTGCATGAGGGTGTTGCGGGTGTTGAAGAAATTGATCGCATCATGAAATTGGGCATGGCCCATCCTATGGGGCCGCTTCAACTGGCAGATTTCATCGGTTTGGATGTTTGTTTGGCTATTTTACGTGTATTGCAGGATGGATTTGGCAATCCCAAATACGCTCCGAGTGCCCTGTTGGTCAATATGGTAACCAGCGGTGATTTGGGGGTGAAAAGTGGTCGTGGGTTTTATGATTACAGTCATGGAACGAAAGACATGATAATAGCGCCGGGGTTTAACAAAAACTGATTATATTTGCAACCCCAATTTGGGTGTTATCTGCAAAAATGAAATTATCACAATTTAAGTTTGATTTGCCTGAGAAGTTTATTGCCCAGGAACCATTGGCCACGCGTCATGAGAGTCGTTTATTGGTTGTGCACCGCAAGGAGCGTCGGATAGAGCACAAGATGTTTAAGGATGTTTTGGATATTTTTGATGAAGATGATTTGTTTGTGGTAAACAATACCCGGGTTTTTACTGCCAGAATGTATGGTCAAAAAGAGAAAACCGGGGCCCAAATAGAAGTTTTTTTGCTTCGCGAATTGAACCATGAATTACGTTTGTGGGACGTCTTGGTTGATCCTGCCCGCAAAATTCGTGTAGGCAATAAATTATATTTTGGCGAAGACGATTTGGTTGCTGAAGTGGTTGATAATACAACCAGCCGCGGTAGAACCATTCGTTTTTTATTCGACGGAACCGATGATGAGTTTGGCAATGTTGTTAAAAAATTAGGTGAAACCCCGATTCCGAAGTACATCACCCGTGGGGTAAAAGAAGAAGATGAACACTGGTATCAGAGTTTGTTTGCCAAAAATGTTGGTGCTGTTGCAGCCCCTGCTGCGCAATTGCACATTACGCGCGAGTTGCAGATGCGTATGGACATCAAAGGAATTAAGTTTGCTGAGGTAACTTTACATTTAGGTTTGGGTGCATTTCGTGAAGTTGAAGTAGAAGATTTAACCAAGCATAAGATGGATAGTGAATATTATCGCATAGAACAAGAGGCATGTGACTTGGTCAATGAAGCCATTAATAGCAAAAAACGTGTTGTAGCTGTGGGGGGTAGTGTAATGCGTGCACTGGAGTCGAGTGTGAGTTCAATGGGTACACTGAATATAGGCGAAGGATGGACCGACAAGTTCTTATTTCCTCCCAAAGGATTTAACATTGCCGATGCATTCATCACAAATCTTCACCAACCAGAATCGCCATTGTTTATGATGGCCTGTGCATATACTGAGCATAAATTCATGACTGAAGTATACCAAGAGGCGATGAAAGAGGATTACCGTTTCCTGTGTTATGGAGATGCAATGCTCATTATGTAATGTTCCCAGGGGTAATATTTGTTTAACACAACAATAATCTTTATCGTTCTGTAATATTCTTTGCTTGCCCAAATGGCGAAATTGGTAGACGCACTGCTTTCAGGTGGCAGCGCCGAAAGGTGTGCAGGTTCAAATCCTGTTTTGGGCACCAAGAATTTCTTCTTGATGATGATCATGTCTTTGCCCAGTTGGTGAAATTGGTAGACACGCCACCTTGAGGGGGTGGTGACCGCAAGGTTGTGCTGGTTCGAATCCAGTACTGGGCACAAGGCCCTTCGCAACAGCGAAGGGCCTTCATCATTTCATTAGATTTACAGCTTGCTGATGAAATCTAATGAAATGATGAAGGCCAGCAACACTTTGTGTTGCTGAGGCCTTGGGTAAGACCGCCTTTTGGATCACCGAAGACCCCATTGGGGGCAAGGTAATCCAACAGTATTTTAGATTTACAGCTTGCTGATGAAATCTAATGAAATGATGAAGGTCAGCAACACTTTGTGTTGCTGAGGCTACTATTGTTTTTGGTAGAATTTTTTTGGAAATATCCCCTGCAATAATGCAAATAAAAAGATTGGCATTACACCCAACCAAAATAACCACCATTCATGGGAAAAATCCACATGGGGAATCAGTAAATATCCAATTAAACCCCCCATACAAGCTCCACCCAAATGTCCTTCGTGTGATATATTACTTTTGCCTGGTAGCTGGGATAGCACAATGGATCCCCAGATGAAAATGATTCCAAAAATCCATGCAGGAATAAAAATAGGTAGAATAAATAACCCCAAACGCATTCCATCAAACCAAAAAATAGCACAAAGCAATAATCCCATCACACCACCAGACGCACCCAATGCCCTGTAATCAGAATCTTTTCGCCGCAAATAACTCGATAACAATCCACCACCCAGAACGGATAGAAAAAAAATGATCAGTGTAAAAATAGAGCCCACAACTTTTTCTACCATGGTTCCAAAATAATAAATACCCAAAGAGTTTAGCAGTAAATGAAGAATTCCTGCATGAATAAATCCACTACTAATAAGCCTCCACCACTGCTTTTTATGGCGCATCATCCAAGTGCTCAAGGCCCACCGCGTGGTGAGGTCGCGGTCGTTTAAACCAGCGATGAAAACCCATGCAAATACCGCAATAAGGCCATACGAAGCGGGTGAAACAATGTCATAATCGCCAATTGTCATGGGGTAATTTTTAAAACCTTGCCTTCTCCAAATTCATATTTGATGAATTTATGAATGGGGGTATTTTTGTAATACACATTTCCTTTGCCATAGACAAAGGCTTCAAATTGTTTGCTGGGATTTACAGATATGGTACGTTCTGTATAGTGGCGAATATACACATCATCGCAGCGCAGGGATAGCGCATCAATGGAACTTCCTCCCTCGCAACTCCAAGAAAAAATGGTGCCTTGACCACTGAGGTTTAGCTGTCCAGAATTGGTGCTATTTCCATAAAATTGCCCACAAAAAACCCGTAAATATTGTTGTTCAACACTGTTATTTATGCATTGAATTGCCTCTGCAAAAAGGGTGTCTAGACAAATTATTTTTGCATTGTCATGGATATAAATGCTTTTAAGTGTATGAATATTAAGAGTGCACTTTGGCGTAATTCTGAGATTTCGCAACCACTTTGCTTTGTTACTGTTTGCAATGTGTAATTTTTTATCCTTCACTGAACTCAACAACCCTTTCAGAACATTTTTTCCATAAACAATGGTAATTGATTCGGGTAAATTTGTGTCCTGACGGATAAATAATTCGATATTGTGTGATACTTCAATTTTGTCAAAACTTTCGAGGGTACGAGTTACATTGCTCAACTCACCCATCGATTCCCAGGGTTGAGCACTGTCTTTACAGGAACCCATTGCAAACAAAAAAAGAAAAGTAACGATCCAACAATTGCGCATTTGCAGTTTAGGTAAGTACAAATTTGACGATTTATTCTTATATTCGAGTCATGCGGGGCATTCTGATTTTCTTATTTTTCTCCACTTCCTTTGTCTTGTATGCACAAGATTTTGACGAGGCCATTAGTCCACAAGCACAAGCTGCATCTGCAATGCGCAATAAACGTTACCGTGAAGCCGAAGATTTGTATCGCCAATTATTACAGAAAAATCCTGAATCTATGACATATAAACATTTGCTGAGTCATTCATTGCTCGGGCAAGTAAGGTTTCAAGAATCTGACAGTGTGTTACGAACCGCCTACCAGCAAGACAGCATGCACCCAGGAACATACTGGTATTGGGGTTTATTGGCCGAGCGCCAGGATCAGTATGTTCGTGCCTATGTTTTTTTCCGAAAATATATTGACCGATCAAAAAGGTTTGCAGAATTCAATCAAAGTGCTTGGCTGCATGCGGGTTCCTCGTATCGCAGAAAAATGCACCAAGAAGGCATTTATACTATTGAGTGGGCAGACATGATTTATTGTTATGAAAACTACTTGCAATCACAGCCTGCAGATCCAATGATACCTGCCCTAAAAGATTTTTTGGATATTGCCAGAACAAAACAACCCCAGCACAAGGAAAAACTTGTTTGGGATGAGCAATAGCCATTTGAATTGTATCTTTGTGCTATGCCAATAGGCAATAAAGCAAAAATTATCAATGATCCCTTGCACGGATTTTTGGCTTTGCCAAATGAATTGGTTTATGATGTAGTGCAACATCCCTATTTCCAAAGATTGCGGAGAATTCGTCAGTTGGGTATGAGTGAGTGGGTATATCCCGGAGCTACTCATACCCGTTTTCACCATGCTTTGGGTGCGATGAATTTGATGATGAAGGCCTTGGACACTCTTAAACGCAAGGGTATTGAAATTACAGATTCCGAAACCGAAGCTGTTCTTCTTGGAATTTTATTGCATGATATTGGTCATGGCCCATACAGTCATACATTGGAATATACTTTGGTTCAAGGAGTCGACCACGAAAAAATTTCATTGATGCTAATGGAACGTATCAACAAAGATTTGAATTCGGCTTTAGCATTGGCCTTGTGTATTTTCAAGGGAGAATACCACCAAAAACCGTTTTTAAACCAATTGATATCTGGAGAACTTGATATGGATCGGTTGGATTATCTGATGCGCGATAGTTTTTACACCGGAGTAAGTGAAGGAATTGTAGGTGTAGACCGTATTATTCACATGTTGAATGTTGTAAATGGAGATTTGGTGGTTGAAGAAAAAGGTATTTACAGTGTAGAGAAGTTTTTGGTTGCACGGCGATTGATGTATTGGCAGGTATACCTCCACAAAACAGTTATCGCTGCAGATTGCTTGTTGGTTGCAATTCTAAAACGTGCCCGCAATTTGGCAAAACAAGGTTCCATTTTGGGTAGCTACCATCCCTTGATGCATTTTTTATTCAAAGATGTCACCGCAAGCGATTTCAATGAGGAAGATTTGGATTTATTTGTTGAGTTGGATGATATCGACATTATGGCGGCAATCAAAGAATGGCAATTTCATGAAGACTGGATTTTGGCTGAATTAAGTCGTAGATTATTGGTGAGAAAATTACCCAAAATCACGATTCAGTTGAATCCCATTGATTCTGCTTTGGAGGCACTCATGAAACGACAAGCAGCATCCGTTTTTGGCGTAAATGACGAAGCCTTATTGCACTATTTTGTTCAGGTTGGTGTTCTGAAAAACGATGCGTATCGCAGTGATGGAGGAGGAATTCGTATACTCATGAAGGATAGATCTGTCTGCGATGTTGCTCAGGCCAGTGACAATTACAATTTATCAAATTTAAAAGACACGGTTACCAAATTTTACGTAACCTATTGGGAGTCTTGAGAAAAAATAAAATAATGCGTCGGGGCCCTCAGTTGAGTAATCGTTTGCAGAATTCACCACGCGGTGGGAAGTGGGCGAGTAAATTCGAAGACAAACCCACAGGCAAAAAAGCGGCTGTGCGTCCTAAGAAATTTTTAGGGCAGCATTTTTTAAATGATTTGGCGATTGCTGAACGTATTGCATCTTTGGTCGACGACAACATGGCACATGTTGTTGAAATTGGACCTGGCACTGGAATATTGACACGTTTTTTGTTTGAGCGTTTCTCTTCTCGGCTCAAGTGTATGGAAATTGACGAAGAAGCAATTCAATATTTACACAAGCAAAAATGGGCCGAAGGGTTAGACATATGGAAGGGGGATTATTTGGAAACAATCGACAGTGATTGGTTGTTGTTTGGAGGCCAAAAACAGGCCTTAATTGGCAATTTTCCTTATAATATAAGTACCCAAATTGTATTCAAGATATTGGAAGCTGGCTTGAGAATTGATCAATTTGCGGGAATGTTTCAAAAAGAAGTTGCTTTGCGGTTGTGTGCTGATGAAGGCAATAAAGACTATGGTATAACCAGCGTTTTATTGCAGGCATATTATACTTGCAACTTTGAATTTACAGTGAATGAACATTCTTTTGATCCTCCACCCAGGGTAAAAAGTGGCGTAATTCAATGCCGCTTGAGAGAAAATATGCCAAACTGTAAATATGAATCTTTGAAAGTTGTTGTTAAAACTGCTTTTTCTCAACGCAGAAAGACTTTAGGCAATTCTTTAAAACCGCTTACCTCAGCCCGCGAAAACTTTTTTATTCCCGAAGATTGGGTTACCAAGCGTGCAGAACAATTGTCGGTAGCAGATTATATTTACTTGGCCAAAATATGGGAATCAACAGCAACTTGAACAGCCATATTTTTTTCATGAAAACATCTAAAAAATCTAAAAAAAAGAAGGTTAAATGTTAAATTTGCACATTGAAAATCAGAAAAGATTGTAAGAAATGAAGATTTTATCGCGTACATTAACATTCAACATATTGATTAAGAAACTGTTGATATTATTAGTTGGTTCCTTTGTCACCTTATTATCCCATGCTCAAGCCGCAACCAATGTGATTGAACCCCCCAAAGAATTTGATCCCAGCTCCTGGAATTGGGTTAATATTTTCATCATTGTTCTCGTTTTGCTGATTGTCTTGGTGATTGCCCGCGCGTTTGATATCGGTGGATTGGCTGAAAAAATTTCTGGTAGAAAGATTGTTAGTAGTCATAAAATTAATGGCTATGTATCGTTAGTGGTACTGATTTTAGGTTTATTTGGCGTATGGTGGGAACTCGTAAATCACGGAAAATTCCTTCTTTTGTGGGATGCAGCTGCAGAACATGGTGCTGATTTAGATTCAATGTTTATGTGGACATTTGGTTTCACATTTGTGGTTTTTATAATTACCGAAATTTTATTGTTTTATTTTCTGTTTCGTTACCATTACAAAGAAGACCGCAAGGCTGATTATTATTTTCACAACAACAAATTGGAAATCATGTGGACAATTATCCCAGCGATTGTCCTTACCTTTTTGGTTTTACGTGGCTTTACTGTTTGGACAAAAATTACCCAAACCCCAAATAAAGATGCCCAAGAAATTGAGATTTTTGGATACCAGTTTGGCTGGAAAGCCCGCTATGCTGGTGAAGACAAACTTTTGGGTGAAAGTAGTTTTACACTTATTTCAGGAACCAACCCACTGGGCTTGGCTGTTGAAAGCGAAGCCACAACATTAAAGTTAAGTTTAGAGTCTGAGATTCTTGATTTAAAGTCTATTTTGGCAAGTTCTCCTGACTCAATTCGCTTGTGGAGAGCTGCTTTGAACAATATGGAATCCAAGGGATTAAGCAATGCTTATGTTGAGGAACACAAATTGCTCAAAGAAAAAGTCTTGGATGGCGAAAGTGGGGCCTATGCAAACCAAATCGAAAAGGACATCATGCGAAAGGAAACCAATGTCAAACGGGTAATTGCTTACTTATCTAAAGCAAATATTTTCAATAAAACTTCCTACGACGACCGGGTTACCACTGAAATTATTTTGGTAAAAAACAAACCCTATTTATTTCTTTTTCGCGCTCGTGATGTGATTCACTCCGCATACATGCCTGAATTCCGTGTACAAATGAATTGCGTACCCGGCATGAGCACTGTTTTCCCATTTACCCCCATCAAAACAACAGAAGAAGCGCGTATTTCCAAGGGAAATCCTGCATTTGACTACTATTTGTATTGTAATAAAATTTGTGGTTCAGCCCATTACAATATGAAAATAAAAATTGTGGTTCTTGGAACTGAATCAGAATATCAAACCTGGATGCTTGCGCAGGCTAAAGTTGTCTCTCCTGCAACCGATGCTGTCCCAACGTCTGCAAAAGATTCAATATCCGTTTTGCCAACCATCGTCTCCAATCCTTAATACCCTTAGATAAATTATATCAAAATGAGCACAGTAGCATTGAAAGAAGAAGATTCGCATACCCACGACCACCATCATAAGGAATCGTTTGTTAGTAAATATATTTTCTCCATGGATCACAAAATGATCTCCAAACAATTCCTGATTACAGGCATTATTATGGGGGTCATCGGAATGGGAATGTCAATGTTATTTCGACTTCAATTGGCCTGGCCAGATGAGCAATTTGGCATATTGGAGATGCTGCTTGGAAAATGGGCTGTTGATGGAAAACTCGACCCCAATTTCTATATGGGATTGGTTACAATACATGGTACTATCATGGTGTTTTATGTCTTGACAGCCGGTTTGAGTGGTACATTTAGCAATTTATTAATCCCCTTGCAAGTTGGTGCCAGAGATATGGCTTCTCCTTTTTTAAACATGTTGAGTTATTGGTTTTTCTTTTTATCCAGTGTTGTATTGTTGTCATCCGTATTTGTAGAAACCGGCCCAGCCTCAGCAGGTTGGACCGTATATCCTCCGCTGAGTGCATTGGAAAAAGCTGTTCCAGGATCAGGATTGGGAATGACTTTGTGGTTGGTTGCGATTGCTTTATTTATTGTTTCTGCTTTGTTTGGGGGTATTAATTATATTTCTACTGTGCTTAATATGCGAACCAAAGGGATGAGTATGAACCGAATGCCACTCACCATTTGGGCCTTTTTATTTACTGCAATTTTAGGTGTGCTTTCTTTTCCAGTTTTATTGGGGGCCTCCTTATTCCTTATATTTGACCGCAGTTTCGGAACTTCCTTTTACCTGAGTGATATTTATTTAGACGGAATTGGTGCCCTTGAAAATGTTGGGGGTAGTCCTGTTTTATACCAACATTTATTTTGGTTTTTAGGTCATCCTGAAGTGTATATTATACTCTTACCCGCCTTGGGTATTACTTCTGAGGTAATATCTACCAATGCGCGTAAACCAATTTTCGGTTACAGTGCAATGGTAATTTCATTGGCAAGTATTAGTTTTCTCTCTTTTATTGTCTGGGGCCACCATATGTTTATTACGGGCATGAATCCATTTCTTGGTTCGGTTTTCATGATCTTAACATTAATCATCGCCGTTCCATCTGCCGTAAAAGCGTTCAATTACCTTGCTACACTATGGCGGGGTAATTTGCGGTTAACGCCTGCAATGTTGTTTTCTATTGGGTTGGTGAGTTTTTTTATATCAGGTGGATTAACCGGTATATACCTTGGAAATGCAGCTTTGGATATCCAAATGCATGATTCATATTTTGTCGTTGCTCACTTTCACCTGGTTATGGGTAGTGCAGCAATCTTTGGTATGATGGCGGGTATTTATCATTGGTTTCCCCGAATGTACGGACGTATGATGAACGATACCCTGGGGTATTTCCACTTTTGGATTACCTTTATCACCGCCTATTTGGTTTTTTTCCCCATGCACTTTATGGGATTGGCGGGTGTGCCACGACGGTATTACCAGTTTACCCTTATGGAAGACTTTTCTATTTGGGGTGATGTTAATAAGCTAATTACAGTTGCATCCCTCGTTGGCGGATTCGCGCAAATATTGTTTTTATACAATTTCTTCAACAGTATTTTCCGCGGAAAAAAATCTGCTCAAAATCCATGGCAAAGCAATACACTGGAATGGACCTCACCCATTGAAGTCCGTCTTCATGGCAATTGGCCCAAAGAACTTCCGACTGTTTACCGTGGACCCTACGAATATAGTCGTCCCGATCGTGTGGAAGATTTTTTCCCACAACACATAAAAGATGAAGGTTTCCCAGAGATTTTAATTACCACAGAATCTAAAGTAGCGCCTAAAAAAGTTGTTTTAGAGGAACCCTCTAACGTATTTTTTACCGCTATCAAGCGCATTTTTGGCTTGAGTCGCTGATGCGCAACGCTTCAGACTTTATCTTAATATTGTACAGACGGATGGGTTTATATACTTGTTCGTCTGTTTTTTTATTATTTGTTTTGGGGGCATTGGTTCGAGCCACTGGAAGCGGTATGGGTTGTCCAGACTGGCCCAAATGTTTTGGTATGTGGGCACCTCCAATATGTGAATGTGATTTGCCTGCCAATTACCAAACTATCTTTTTAGAAAAACGCCTGCAAAAAGTAGAGCGCTTGGCTGTTATTACGAATCAACTGGGTTTGCACAAAACGGCAATGGAACTCCGCAATGATCCTAGCATTCGTATTCCCGAAGTATTTCACCCAGTAAAAGCTTGGATTGAATATATCAATCGCTTATTTGGCGTCTTGGCAGGCTTATTTGGATTTTGCTATTTGGCCTTAATGCTCATTTATCGGAAACAAATTTTGAACGGTAAAACATGGGGGGTATTGGCTTTTGTTTTATTGATTCTCAATGGTTGGTTGGGAAGTTTGGTGGTATCTACCAATCTTCTCCACGGCATTGTAACCCTCCATTTTTTGCTTTCTTTTTTATGTTTATTTTCATTTATGGCCTCACTCCATGCATTCAGGAATTTTTCATTCCAGAACACAGACTTGATTTCTACCCATCAATATTTTGCTTTGTGGGTGTCGGTTTTTTTAATTGTTATTATGGGGGCTTGGACCAGGGAACAAGTCGATGCAATGAGGGCGAATGGCACATTGTTTGCCGGTGGAGAAAAAGATTTTTTGGGCTATGGAATACTCAATGTGTATGCCATGGATTTTGTGTTTTCATTGCACCGATATCTTCCATTTCTACTATTGGCATGGATGATCTTTCTCCTGAAAAAAGCACAAAAAACGGGAATAACGCAACTTGTCAGCTACCACAATCCCATACTGATTATTGCTGCACTCGCTTCAACGCAAATCGCTTTGGGAATAGTCCATATTTGGTTTGTAGTGCCCGCGTGGACACAAGTTTTACATGTTGTTGTGGCTGGAGCCTTAATAAGTATTATTTTTGCATTGTATTTGTCTAGTCGTACAAAAGTATCCTTTTTGCAAGCATGAATCCAACCGTTAAGGGCTTTGCCCAATTGGCAAAATTTCGTCTCTCGTGTTCAGTTGCAGCCACCTCGGTGTTTGGGTATATTCTGGGATGTAAGTTCAATGCCAGCGAACCCAATACATGGTTAAATGTGTTCGAATTGAAGTCTTTTATCGGGGTTGTATTGGGAGGAATACTCGTTGTTTTTGCAGCCAATGGATTAAACCAAATTATCGAAAAAGAAAACGATGGCAAAATGTCTAGAACTTCCAATAGGCCCATTGTCGAAGAGAGAATACCCCTTAATCAAGCCATTATTGTTTGTTGGATAACCGCATTTTTGGGTTTGGGTATTCTGGCGCTAACAACCAATTCTGTCTCTGTTTTTTTTGCTGCACTCTCACTGGTTATCTATGTATTTGTCTACACCCCAATGAAACAAGTGAGTAATTTGTCGGTGATGGTTGGTGCAATTCCCGGTGCTTTGCCCCCCCTAATTGGATATACTGCAGTTGTGCAAAGAATAGATGAACCCGGGATGATGCTGTTTCTCGTGCAATTTTTTTGGCAATTCCCCCATTTTTGGTCTATCGCCTGGATGTTTCATGAAGATTACCGGAAAGCTGGTTATTGGATGTTGCCTTCATCGGGTGGGAGAGACAAAAAAAGTGCCCTTCAAATTATAATTTATACTGTATTGCTCATTTTGGTCAGTATGGCTCCTGTTTATTATGGGATTACCGGACCAAAATCACTTCTGTTTATTTTACCTATGTCTTTGTTCATGCTTTTCAAGGCCTTGGCCTTATTTCAATCCCTCGAAGTTGCAGATGCCCGTAAGTTGCTTCTTGCTTCTTTGCTTTACACTCCGATCATATTTTTAGGATATATAATTTTTTGACACTGATGGCAGAAAATAAAATAAAAGATCGATTACCATTAATCGCACCAGCAAAATTTAATTTGTGGCTTTTCATGTTGTCAAGTTCCATGTTGTTTGCAGCATTTTTGAGTGCTTATATTGTTCAACGCCCAGATTCCATTGCCAAACAAACCTGGACTGTTTTTGATTTGCCAGTATATTTTTTCTATTCCCTGATTATTGCCATGCTCAGTTCTGTAAGCATTCAGTTGGCGCATAGGGCGGCAAAGAACGATGAGTTGGCAAGAAACAAGCACCTTATAATTGTCACTTTTATATTTGGATTGTTGTTTACTCTATCACAATGTTTGGGTTGGCAAGAATTGCTCCTTCTCGACCTAACGTTTGTAAATCCTCGTCCTGAAGATATATCGGCGAGTTATGTATGGGTAATTACCCTTATCCATTTTGTACATATTTTGGGAGGCATTGTTTTGCTGGTAATTGCTTGGGTTAAAGCCACACAATTCAAAATTCACAAAAAACAGATGAATTTCATGTCAATTACCAATACTTATTGGCATTTTGTGGGGCTTCTGTGGTTTATATTATATTTTTTTATTTATTTCGCAAGGTAATTTTTTAAGATGTCGAATCACACAACAACACAAGCAGAATTTCAAGATAAACCCATGTGGTCAGGAGGTAGATCTCCTTTCGATGTTAGTTACGGAAAATTAATGATGTGGATTTTTCTCCTATCGGATGCATTTACCTTTTCATGCCTGCTTGTACAGTATGGTGCACAGCGTTTTTCCAATGTAATTACCCCCATTACCTCCAATTGGCCCAATCCTGCATCCATATTTAATCACTTCCCTTTTTTACATGGATTGCATCTACCCCTTCTGTTTGTGAGTGTAATGACCTTCATACTAATCTTGAGTTCGGTTACCATGGTTCTGGCGGTAGAAGCAGGTCATCGAAATAGTAAAAAAGAAGTTGAGAAATTTATGATTTATACCATTTTGGGTGGGTTTGCATTCTTGGGTTGCCAGGCATGGGAGTGGTATACGTTTATTCACGAGGGTGCTCGTTTGTATGGAAATACATTTGGTATTACTGAGCAGGGATATGCCCATATGAACAGTCTTTCATTCGGAGATCATTTTGAATGGAAAAACGGAGATCGAACCGTTGGACCTGTTCCCTTTGCTGCACTATTTTTTATCGTAACGGGTTTCCATGGTTTTCATGTTTTCAGTGGCGTAGTAATTAATGTAATCATTTATATTATGACTGTTCGCGGTGTTTTTGAACGCCGTGGTCATTATGAAATGATCGAAAAAACAGGATTATACTGGCATTTTGTAGATCTTGTTTGGGTTTTTGTTTTTACTTTCTTTTATCTTATTTAACCCCTACTAATCAACAATGGAATTTTACAACAAGCCCGGTGATTTTGACGCAATCAATTATGTTCCCCATACCGAAAGCCAAGGTACCAAGGAACTTTGGAAAACCTTTTTCATTCTTTTCGGAATTACAATTTTTGATTTTATCATTTATTTTGTAATGCCAGCAAATGGGTTTAGAAATTTTATCTTCATCTTCTTTGGCTTGGTAAAAGCCTATTATATCGTCGGTGCATTTATGCATTTAAAGCATGAGAAGATAAATTTGGCCTTGATTATTTTGGTACCCACTTTGTTTATCATGGGCCTTATTTTGGGTCTATTGTATGAGGGTTCTATGTTGGAAGTGATGAAATCTTTGTAATTTATTATGGTTGATGGTAAGCGCAAAATCACAATTGCAGCCATTGCTGCCATTGTGATTTTGCCAATAATCGGTATTTTGATGCTTGCCGATGCCAAATGGGTTCACCAAGAATTGCCTTATCTTGGAAACACAATCGACAATCCCGACGGGAGCAAAGAATACCATACACTTTCAGATATCAATCTCATCAATCAGCACGGAAAGCCAATTTCACTGTCCGATTTTGATTCATGTATTTTAGTCGTGAATATATTTTTTACTGCTTGCCCCGAGGTATGTCCCGCAATGAACAAACAGATTCAGGTAATTGCTGAAGAGTTTCTTGCTTTTCCCAATGTCCGGTTTCTTTCCATCAGTATCGATCCAGAGAATGATTCAGTGCCTGTTTTGGCAAGGTATGCCCAAGAATACAAGGCTGATTTATACAAAAGAACCTTTGCTACGGGAAATAAAAAATTGATATACGATTGGGTTCTGAATGATTTACTGCTGGCCAATGAACAACGGGGGTCTAATTTTATTCACGATGACAAAGTTGTTATTATCGATAAAGCCCTGCATATTAGATCCATCTTAGAAACACAAGGTATAGGGTATGCCCAAAAATTAGAACGCGTTAAACACATTCAAGACGATATTAATAATCTATTATATGAATACAGAAAAAAAGACATGGATAAGCGATAAGGGATTCTTTCGCCTTGTTTTGGGAATTACCATAGCCGTTTTATCTTTGGTTATAGTGCTCCAAATTTTGCCTGATTCAATGCGACCGACTGCCAGTTTTGCCAAATTACTACCAGCGACAAATGCTTTGCTAAATAGTTTGGTTTCGGTTTTGTTGGTTTTGGGATTTTTGGCCATCAAATCCGGAAAAAAGGGGCTTCACCAGGCCTATATGCTAAGCGCTTTTATTTTGTCTACCCTTTTTTTACTCAGCTACGTTACCTACCATGTATGTGCTGCGCATACTGTCTTTGGAGGCATTGGAGCAATACGGGTTGTTTATTTCACTGTATTAATTACCCACATCGTATTGGCAGCAGTTATTCTTCCTATGGTATTGTATACTGTACACTACAGTACTTCAGGAAATTTTATTAAACACAAAAAATTGGCGAGAATAACCTTTCCACTGTGGTTGTATGTATCCATTTCTGGTGTTATTGTGTATTTTATGATCGCCCCTTATTATCCAATATAACATGAAAAAATTCTTCGTATTCGCTTTGCTGGTTTTCTTCTTTTCCTGCAGTGTTTATTCTCAGTGTCCAATGTGCAAAGCTGCCCTAACCTCAAATCGTTCTCATTCTAATAACAAACCAATTGTGGGTAATGGGATTAACAAAGGAATTTTAATGCTTTTGGCAACCCCCTATTTATTGCTTGGCACGGCCGGACTATTTTACTACCAGTACAAACGCAAGCATGCCCGCTAAATGCGCAGTATGTTTAATCGGCTTGCACGGCAATGACTTCTGCACCATCAGCCATTTTACTTCGAATTTTTGCTTCCATTTCAGCCAACATCTCTGGATTGTCTTGCAATAATTCTTTTACGGCATCTCTACCCTGGCCAAGTTTTGTGCCATCGTAGCTATACCAACTGCCACTTTTTTGAACAATATTGGCATCCACAGCAATGTCGAGTACCTCGCCAGATCTACTGATTCCTTTGCCATACATAATGTCAAATTCTACCACCCGAAAAGGAGGGGCAACTTTGTTCTTGGCCACTTTTACTTTTGTTCGATTCCCGATCACATCGTCACCATCTTTAATTTGGGCATTTCTACGAATATCCAATCGAATTGACGCATAAAATTTCAACGCATTCCCTCCCGTTGTAGTTTCAGGATTGCCGAACATTACACCAATTTTTTCTCTTAGCTGGTTGATGAAAATCATAATACATCCTGTTTTGCTGATTGTACCCGTGAGTTTTCTCAATGCTTGACTCATTAAACGCGCATGTAAGCCCATCTTGCTATCTCCCATTTCTCCTTCAATTTCTGCCCTCGGAACCAGCGCTGCCACTGAGTCGATGACCAAAACATCGATTGCACCTGAACGCACCAAATTGTCGGCTATTTCGAGCGCTTGTTCTCCATCATCAGGTTGCGAAATCAATAAATCAGCTGTATTAATTCCCAGGCTTTCGGCATAGGTTTTATCAAATGCATGTTCGGCATCGATGAACGCGCAAATACCCCCCTTTTTTTGTGCCTCAGCAATGGTATGCAAAGCAACTGTGGTTTTACCACTACTTTCAGGTCCGTATATTTCGACAATTCTGCCCCTGGGGAAACCCCCGACTCCAAGTGCCAAGTCTAAGCCAAAGGAACCTGTTGAAATAACATCCACATTGACTGTGCGGGTGTCATCCATTTTCATCACAACGCCCTTGCCATAGGTTTTTTCTAAACGCTCGATGGTCTGCTTGAGGGCTTTTAATTTTTCTAGTTTTTCACTCATGATTTTTACTTTACTTTAATCGGTTAATTTTTTTTTGATTTTTCAAATCTACTATTTTGTTTATATAATTGTCAAATATATGATTAAAAATTTATCAACAATGAAACATTTTCAGGACAATACCGCCGATTTGCAAAATTTGCAACAGAAACTTTTACATCGGGGGAAAAATGCAATGAACGACAATGAATTGCTTGTTATCATCCTAGGAAATGGAAAAAAAACACTCAAATCCAAATCTCTTGGCAGCAGAGTATGGCAGTTCTGTCAGGGTAATTTATATGCATTGGGACGAATGACCATGGAAGAGCTTTTGTGTATTGAGGGTTTGGGTATTTCCGGGGCATTAACACTGGCTGCTGCCTTTGAACTGGGTAAACGAAGAGTCATGGAAGAGCCGTTCTCGAAACAAATCCGTTCCTCTTCCGATGCATTGCATATTTTATTGCCCCTGTATTTAGATGCGGTAGTTGAATCTTTCAATGTTGTCTTCATGAACCGCGCAAACCGAATTATTCGTCTAGAATGTATTAGTTTGGGTGGATTGACCGGTACTGTTGTCGATGTAAGAATGGTGTTTAAGCGCGCTTTAGAGTTACGCGCCAGTGGATTGCTGTTGAGCCACAACCATCCTTCTGGCAATATTCAACCAAGCGAATGTGATATTCGTCTAACAAGTCAGTTTGTTCAGGCCGGAAAACTATTTGACATCAGCATTATAGACCATGTAATTATTGCAGGCAATCGCTCATTTAGTTTTGTTGAAGAGGGCGTAATGCCGTATTCGAAATAGAATGTTTCAAATAGAACATTTCTTCTCAATTAATTTCAAAACTTTAGTGTGTAAAATGTTAAATTTGCGCTTACATATGAATTCATTCAATGCCCTGTATTCTGAGTCTTTTTCTGACAGACACATCGGACCAAGAGAAGTCGATTTACCCGATATGTTAACTACCATTGGTGTAAGTACCCTCGACGAAATGATTGATCAGATTGTTCCCAATAATATTCGTTTAAAACACCCCCTCAATGTCTCAAAGGCCGTGGGGGAAGTAGAATTTTTATCGATGATTCGATCAAAGGCTGCCAAGAATACATTATTCAAAAACTATATTGGTATGGGTTATTATAATACCCACACACCGGGTGTCATTTTGCGTAATATCATGGAAAATCCGGGTTGGTATACCCAATACACGCCTTACCAAGCCGAAATTAGTCAGGGGAGAATGGAAGCATTGCTAAACTTCCAAACCATGGTTATCGATTTAACTGGAATGACTTTGGCAAATGGATCACTTCTCGACGAGGCTACTGCTGCCGCAGAGGCGATGAACATGTTTTATGGACTTGTCAAAAACGGGTCGAACCGATATTTTATTGACCATAGTGTATTTCCCCAAACCGTAGATGTATTGATTACCCGTGCTGAACCCATCGGTATTGAAATTATCAGGGGCGATTACAGAACCTTCACGCCAGATGCTACATTCTTTGGCGCCATGGTGCAATACCCCAACTCAGAGGGCAGTATAGAAGATTATTGTTCTTTCGTAGCCGATTGTTCAGCCTCTGGGGTAAAAACATGCTTTGCGTCAGATTTAATGGCGCTCACATTGCTCACCCCTCCAGGTGAATTTGGGGCCGATTGTGTTGTGGGCAATACCCAGCGTTTTGGGGTACCCTTGGGATTTGGAGGTCCACACGCCGCATTTTTTGCCACCCGCGATGAATTTAAACGCCAGATTCCCGGCCGCATCATTGGAGTATCTATCGATGCAGAGGGTAAACGAGCATTGCGCATGGCCTTGCAAACCCGAGAGCAGCATATCAAACGTCAAAATGCCACTTCAAATATTTGTACTGCTCAGGTTTTATTGAGTATTATGGCCGGAATGTTTGCTGTATATCACGGTCCCCATGGATTGAAAAAAATTGCTGAACGAATTCACGCTTTGGCTGTGTCCCTTGCTGATGCAATTGAAATAGCAGGAAATGGATTGTTTTCCATCAAACACAAACATTTTTTCGATACCCTACTGGTTGAAGTTCCCGACGCAGAAGCAATTCGGTCGCGCGCCATTGCCCAGGGAATCAATTTGCGCTATTTGGGAAAACAGCATGTGGGTATTTCAATCGATGAAACCACTACCCTTTTAGACCTTCAATCAGTGCTTTCCATTTTCTGCAAAGAGGCAAATCATGTAGACATTGTACTTGCTCCAAACGTTTCTCCACGCTTACTTCCAACGATGGTTCGCAGCAGTAAATATTTACTACATCCTGTGTTTAATATTTACCATAGTGAGCATGAAATGTTGCGCTTTATCAAATCTTTAGAAGCCAAAGATTTGAGTTTATGTCATTCGATGATTGCTTTAGGCAGTTGTACGATGAAATTAAATGCCACCAGCGAAATGATTCCTGTGACCTGGCCAGAATTTAATAGCCTGCACCCTTTTGTTCCAGTGAATCAGGTTCCAGGATACATGGAAATTATCGATGAATTAAATAAAGATTTGAGTGAAATAACCGGTTTCCATACCATGAGTATGCAACCCAATGCTGGATCACAAGGGGAATATACTGGGTTGATGGTCATTCGGGAGTATTTTAAAGACCGTGGCGAATCTCACCGCAATGTTGCCCTCATTCCCTCCAGTGCCCACGGAACCAATCCTGCGTCTGCTGTGATGGCAGGAATGAAGGTAGTGGTTACGCAATGCGACGAAAATGGCAATATAGATATGGCCGACATTCAAAAAAAGGCCGAAGAATACAAAGACAATTTGGCGTGTTTGATGGTTACCTATCCAAGTACGCATGGCGTATTTGAAAGTGCTATTACTGAGTTAACCAATATTATTCACCACTATGGCGGTCAGGTGTATATGGATGGTGCCAACATGAATGCCCAAGTAGGTTTAACCTCACCCGGTATGATTGGCGCCGATGTGTGTCACCTGAACTTACATAAAACGTTCTGTATTCCTCATGGCGGTGGTGGACCGGGAATGGGGCCAATCGGCGTAGCCAAACATTTGGCGCCCTATCTGCCAGGCCATTCGATCATATCGATGGGTCCTGAAAAAGCCATGCACGCTGTGAGTGCAGCTCCTTGGGGCAGTGCGAGTATCTTGTTAATCAGTTATGCCTATATCAAAATGATGGGCGGAGAGGGTCTTACCAAAGCCACCCAATACGCAATGTTAAATGCCAATTATATCAAAGCGAGATTAGAGCACGAATACCCTGTCCTGTATAAAGCATCGAGTGGATTTGCTGCCCATGAAATGATTTTGGATACACGCAAATTTAAAGCTACTGCCCATGTAGAGGCTGAAGACATTGCCAAACGTTTGATGGATTATGGTTACCACGCACCTACATTGAGTTTTCCTGTTGCAGGTACCCTTATGGTCGAGCCAACAGAAAGTGAAAGCAAAGAGGAATTGGATAAATTTTGTGATGCAATGTTGGGAATTCGCGAAGAAATTCGGGAAATCGAAGAAGGTATATATTCCCAAGATGGAAATGTTTTAAAACATTCACCCCATACAGCATCGGTGGTAATTTCTGATTCTTGGGATAGGTCATACTCCCGTGAAAAAGCTGCATTCCCACTTGAATCTATCCGTTTGAACAAGTTTTGGCCAACCGTTTCAAGGGTCAATAGTACCCACGGCGACCGCAATTTAATTTGCGCTTGTTTACCGGTAGAAGCCTATGCAAACGAAACTGATTTCGCTTGATTGCACTTTGTAAACATATCTTTTTTGGAAGAACCGGGCCTTTTGCCTGGTTCTTCTTGCTTTACGCCGTATGGGGTTTTTATACCCTAGATAAATATGGGGTTCATTTAGATGAACTCACCCAGCGAACGATCGGAATGGAAAACAATCGTTTTTTGAGTGGCCGTGTAGAATTTGAAAAGGTTGAGGAACACAAATTCTTTGGACCAGTCTGGGAGAGTATTTGTTATTTGGCGGAGCAGACAATATTTCAACACCCACTGCGCGACAAAATTTTACTGCGTCGGGCAATGTTGTGGACCCTTTTTTTACTGGCTCTGTGGAGATTATTTTTAATGGGGAAACGAAATCTTGGGTGGGGATTCAAAGAACACCTGGGTAAATTTCAAAAAGATCGCGAAGAAATGTCGATTTTTATTGGATCGTTGATTCCGGTATTTATGGTAGCTTTTTGGCCTCGCATGTTTGCCGAAGCGCACTACAATAGTAAGGATGCCCTATTTTTCTGCTTGATGGTCTTTGTTTTTGATCGCTTGGATTGCCTATGGCGAAATCCAAAGGATTTACAAAAAGGCCTATTGGGGGCAACGATTTTATTGGGTGTAGCGAGTACCATAAGGCTGAGCGGATTATTGGTTCTGGTTCTGGCAATGGGGTTTTTATGGATGCAAAACCGAAAAATCGGAAGGACCTTTCCAAGTCTATTAAAACTCTGGTGCATCGGATTATTTGGCTATTGTCTGGGATACGTTGTAAGTTATCCGTATTTGTGGTTTAAGGGTTATAATGGCTTGGAAAATATAGTGCAATTTGTTGTTCATAATCCGTGGTCCAATGGTGCATTGTTCTTGGGAAGCCTCGACCCCAGTCGATGGTATTTAATGGTCTGGATGGGTTTTACTCTCAGCCTCTGGGTATTATTTTCTTTGATGTCAGGAATAATTTTGGGGTTGATGTCTTGGATTAAAAACACAGACAACACTCAGCATTCAACACAAGGTTCTGTGAACCAATCCATTTATTTTTCCCAATGGGTGGTATTTTCATTTTTGTTGTATTGTATTGTTGCTAAACCTATTCTTTATGACGCCTGGAGACACCTATTGTTTCTGTTATTGCCCATTGTTCTTATGGCCGCAAGCGGTTGGATTAGGCTATTTAACATACTCAAAAGCCTGAATCGACACACTGCAAACACATTTGCTTTGATTACATTGCTCATGGTATGTTACCATATTTTTGAAATTTCTCCGTTGTCGTCAATCCGATCATTGGTAACGATTCACAGCCCAACGATTCACAACCCAACGATTCACAGCCCAACGATTCACAGCCCAACGACTGATTTTAGCGATGTGCGGTCAACGAATATCCAGGTCGAAACAATCGATTTTGGCTATCAATCTGCCCATGTAGATTTTAATTGTTTGGGTCAGCAATTATTGAAACAATACCCCATGCAGCTAGACTATTGGCAGCAAAGTAATTATCAGGCATTGCAATGGATTTTGCGTCAGGATACTGGAAATATTTACCTTACGGGTTTTGGAGAATCGTTGTGGCTTAACCGACAGCTGTTGAAATCAGAAGATGCACATCGTTTGAAATTGTTTAATGATACCAGCCATCGATATTTAACTGGCAATGGCATTGTAAAGACTGCTCTGAAATTAGACAGAACGGATTCATTATCGTGGGTTTCTGAGAATAATAAGGGGCAGTCTGCATATTGGATAGACAACCGCGAAATTTGCGCAATACGCGGCCTACATTTGGTTTGCGAAATACAGCGAAAAAAAACTGTATTGACAAGAATCTATAAATTCCGCCTTTAAATAAATTGCAATTGGTATTGGTTTAACACGACTCGTTTGATCGAAATGAGAGTGTGTATTCTCGCATATCTTGAATGTGTTTAATATGGACCCACATCACCTTGGCTTTATAATTTTCTGCCAAATCACGGAGCAAAAAATCTCCTATTTCGGGCCATTCGATGACTTGTTTGCTGGGGTATTCGTGCAAAATATCTTCTATGCCCGCATCGTATAATTCTCCCGCTTCGTTTATCCGATACCAGTCGTGATGGTATAGCTTGCCCTTAAAATTGGGCAGTCTATATTCGTTGACCAGACCAAACGTTGGGCTATTTACAATTTCTGTAGACCCCCAGGTTTTGAATAATGCTTTGACCAAAGTAGTTTTGCCACTGCCCAATTCACCCAATAATGCAATGATTTCAGGACCTCCATCACCAAATGGATAATCAGAAAACAAAATCTGTTGGTCACGTCCCAATAGGGTGTCTACAACACCTTGAATTCCCGCTTCGTTGGTTCTTAGGGTGGCTATTGTTTTTACAGAAAAGAGTACAGCCATTTGATGAAACAATAAAAACCAAAGATAAAGAATGAGACGCCAAATCGTGTAAAAACACCCAATATTAAATAGCTATTGGAAAAAAATGACACCTACGGTATGTGTTTTGGGCAATATAATCCCCGGCAAGTGTTTTTACTTTTACTATTTTGGAGAGAGCACAGCAATTGGACAACACATTTCTTCCAAACTAATTCCCCCATGTTGAAATGAATTGCGAAAATGATTTACATAGTAATTGTAATTGTTGGGGTAAGCAAAAAAATCGGATTCTTTTGCAAAGACAAATGATGAAGAAAGATGCAGCAGAGGAAGAAATCCTTCTGTAGGATTTTTTATTTCAAACACTTCCTTCGGATTATAGGTGCTATTCTTGCCTTGTTTATAGCGCAAATTGGTATTCATATTTTTATCCCCTACAATTTTAACAGGGTCTTTTACACGGATACTTCCGTGGTCTGTTGTTACAATTACCTTGCAAGGCTTGTCTGCCAACCATTGCAATGCCTCCCAAAGGGGAGAATGTTTAAACCAAGTAGCCATTACGTTTCGATATGCGGCCTCATTTTCAGACAATTCACGGACGATGTGAATATCGGTTCTGGCGTGAGAAAAACTGTCAACAAAATTATAAACTACAACATTCAAGGTGTTTTTCATCATGTTGGGCACTTGTGCAACCCAATTTTTACCAGCTTCAAGATGGGTAATTTTGGTATAACTAAATTTAATATTTCGTTGTAAACGTTGGAGCAAGTCTTCCAAAAAATCCTTTTCAAATAAATTTTTACCCCCTTCATCTTCATCATTACTCCATTTTTGCGGAAACCTTTTTTCGATTTCCAAGGGCAATAAGCCACTAAAAATACTATTTCTGGAATATTGTGTGGTGGTGGGCAAAATACTCAAATACAAATCGTCTTCTTCGATACGGTAACGTTCTTCCATTACCCCAGAAATGGTTTTCCATTGGTCATACCGCAAATTATCCATGAGTATCATAAAAACCGGCAATTCCCCTTTTAGGTGGGGATTAATCGCACGTCTAAACAGATTGTGGCTCATGGTTGGTCCCTCGTTCCCAGTTTGTTTGAGCATTCCAAGGTAATTGTCTTTGATAAAGCGACAGAAATTACGATTGGCATCCATTTTTTGCATTTCAAGCATTTCTTTCATGCTTTCCTCTCCCGTACTTTCCAACTCTATTTCCCAAAAAGTCAGTTTTTTATATACTTCTTTCCATTCTTCAAATGTCATTCTTTCACTAACTTTCATGCCAATCTGCATAAATTCTCTTTGGTAATCGGTGGTGGTTTTTTCACTAATCAATCGGCGATCATCCAGATTTTTCTTGATAGACAAAAGAATTTGGTTTGGATTAACAGGTTTTATCAGGTAATCAGCAATTTTACTTCCTATGGCTTCCTCCATTATTCGCTCCTCTTCATTCTTGGTTATCATTATAACCGGAAGAGTGGGATTTAATTGCTTGATTTTAGCAAGCGCCTCTAATCCACTGATTCCAGGCATATTCTCGTCTAAAAAAACCAGTGAGTAGGGATTTTTTTTAACTTCATTTACTGCATCCAAACCGCTATTCACGGTTGTCATATTGTAACCTTTACTCTCTAAAAACAATATATGGGGTTTGAGTAATTCAATTTCATCGTCGGCCCAGAGAATTTTTGGTTTATTCATTTTAGCGGTTATCAAAGAACCCATTAGCGCCAAAATTCGTGCCATAAGCATGTTATTTATTGTTAAAGTTATGAGAACTTTGCAAATCATGAGCTCACACCATATTGTTAAGGACAACCAAGAACCTGCTTTGATTATTGCCAATGGGGCATCTTGTAGCAGCGAGTTGTTACAACAGTTATTGGAATGGTCACCTTTTGTATTGGCTTTGGACGGCGCGGCAGTTCGATTATTAGAGCAAAACATTCGATTCGACGCATGGATCGGCGATTTTGATTCAGGTGCTGTCATTGATGAATCGGCATTCATAAAAATGGGCAGTATCGAACGTATTCTGGCCCCAGACCAAAATAAAACAGACCTTCACAAGGGAATAGAGTTTTTAATTTCTAAAGGCCACGTGGCGGCAAATATTATTTGGGCAACGGGGAAACGAGCCGACCATACATTCAACAATATGGCACTCTTATGCCATTATCATGATCAAATTACGCTGCGTATTATAGATGATTATTCAAGGGTATATCCCTTGCCGAAATCATTTCAAAAATGGTATCCAAAAGGAACGCAGCTGAGCTTGATTCCAATAGGAAAAGCCAACGGCATTTCGACACAAAATTTGCGATACCCGCTCACCAATGATTCCTTGGAATTGCCTCACAAATTAGGGATTTCCAATGAGGTTGTCCACGATGGCTTTGTCGAGATTCTCTATACTGATGGAGATTTATTGATGTTGGAGTGTTTAGATTGAGGTTTACCTTTGCCTAAAATGAAAGTGATATCCTATAATGTTAATGGCATTCGCAGTGCGATGAATAAAGGCTTGATAGATTATTTGGCCGAACAAAATGCAGATATAGTGTGTTTTCAGGAGTTAAAAGCCATGCCTGAACAAATTGACGAGGCGCCTTTATTGGCCCTGGGGTATCAGTGTTATTGGTTCTCAGCCCAAAAAAAAGGGTATAGTGGGGTCGGGATTTTAAGCAAACTTACCCCCCTTAATATTGTTCGGGGTTGTAATCATGAACTCTTTGATTTTGAAGGCAGGGTCATTCGACTCGATTTTACTTGGGGATCTGTGTTGAATGCTTATTTCCCGAGTGGCAGTAGCGGTGAGCTAAGGCAAACTGTCAAAATGGGTTTTCTGGAGTATTTTTTTAATTTTTCTGCGCGTTTACGTCTTGAAAAAGGTGAATTGATCGTTTGTGGCGATTATAATATTTGCCATCGATCAATAGACATCCATGACCCCGTTGGAAATAAACTTAGCAGTGGTTTTCTCCCAGAAGAAAGGGCATGGATGGACAAATGGTTTGAGAGTGGATATACAGATTCGCTGCGAGTGCTGCATCCCGAACCCCATCAGTATTCGTGGTGGAGTTTCCGAGCCAACGCCCGAAATACAAATAAGGGATGGCGAATCGATTATGTGAGTGCAACCCCAGGAATGGCGACTCAACTGAAAGAATCAGGTATCGATTCTTATGCAAAATACAGTGACCATTGTCCTACTTGGGCTGTATTCGAATAGCATATATCTGCAATTGGAACTTCTACCCTCATCCCATCGTTTGTGATCTCAATAACAATCAACACATTCCTATACTATCAGGGGTAATAAATACTTCCACAATCACCACCAATAATACTCAGCATATTGCCGCTACCGTGCTCAACCCTACCCACAATTTGCGCCTCGATATTGAATGATTTGGCAATGTCAATCATTGCAGCAGCAGCAATTTCAGTTGTATAAATCTCCAAACGATGGCCCATGTTGAATACCTGAAACATCTCCTTCCAATCGCATCCACTTTCTGTTTTAATCAACCGGAAGAGTGGCGGTATTGGCAATAAATTGTCTTTGATTATATGAACATTCTCTGTAAAATGTAATACCTTGGTTTGACCTCCACCACTGCAATGCACCATTCCCTTCACATCAGATTTACATTCGCTAAAAATTGTTTTTACCAACGGAGCATAGGTCCTGGTGGGTGACAATAGCAATTTCCCAGCGTTTAAAGGTGAGCCCTCTACTGTGTCGTTTAGTTTTTTACTACCGCAATACACCACGTCTGTAGACAAATCGGTATCATAACTTTCGGGATATTTTTCCCTGTAATAACGACTGAACACATCGTGGCGAGCACTGGTGAGTCCGTTACTACCCATACCTGAATTGTATTCGCGCTCATAGGTGGCTTGCCCGTAACTCGCAAACCCGACGATTACCTGTCCCTCACCAATGTTTGCATTGTCTATGATGTCGCTGCGTTTTGCTTTGGCAATCAACGTAGAGTCTATGATGATGCTTCGAACCAAATCACCCACATCTGCGGTTTCTCCTCCCGTAGTGTGTATTTCTATACCATGGCCACGCATTGTATCACAAAAAAATTCTGTTCCCTCAATGATTGCCTTAATAACATCGCCTGAAATCAGTTTTTTATTGCGACCGATTGTAGACGACAGCATAAACGGTCCGACTATTCCGGCACAGATCAAATCATCTGTATTCATTACGATAGCGTCTTGGGCTATTCCAGACCATACGCTTAAATCTCCAGTTTCTTTCCAATAAATATAAGCCAATGAACTTTTGGTTCCAGCGCCATCTGCATGAACAACATAACAATCATCAGGATTTGCTCCCAGTAAATCGGGAACAACCTTACAAAAAGCTTTTGGAAATAACCCTTTGCTTATCCCACTGATGGCGTTGTGAACATCTTCTTTTTGCGAAGAAACACCCCTTTGGGCATATTTGTTTGGCATGGTAATACAAATGTACATCGAAAAAATAGGAGCCCAAAAAATTGCTAATTTTGCAACAACAAAAATGAAAAACAAAAAACCGTTGATTTTGGTAAGCAACGACGATGGAATTACATCGCCAGGCATTGCCGCACTGATTGCTGTTGCCATGGAATTAGGAGATGTAATCGTAGTTGCACCCGATAAACCCCAAAGTGGTATGGGTCATGCCATAACCATTAACCAACCGATTCGTATTACCGAAGTACACCTTTACGATAGGGTTAAGGCATACCAATGTTCTGGAACACCCGTAGACTGTGTTAAAATTGCCATTGATAAGTTGCTCACTGACAAACCTGATTTGATGGTTTCGGGGGTAAATCACGGCAGCAATGCAAGCATCAATGTGATTTATTCGGGTACAATGAGTGCTGCAGTAGAAGCCTCCATTGACGGAATAAACGCCATTGGATTTTCTTTGTGCGACTACAGTTGGGATGCCAATTTCGAAGTGGTCAAGCCCTTTATGAAGCAAATTATGGAATCTGTAATAAAAAATGATTTGCCATACGGAACCCTACTAAATGTAAATATGCCTGTTCCAAAAATTGGGGAAATTAAGGGCATTAAGATATGCAGACAAGCATTGGCAAAATGGAAAGAGTCTTTCGATCAGCGCACAGATCCCTTTGGAAGAGACTATTTTTGGATGACTGGAAATTTTATCAATATGGACGAAGGCAACGACACCGATGAATGGGCTCTGAAAGAAGGTTATATTTCAATAGTTCCAACGATGTTTGATTTAACCGATCATCGCCGTATTGGTCTTGTCAATCAATGGGGTTTATGAAACACAAGGTGATGTTTACGATAGCCATGCGTATCATTGAACCACAAAATAAAATTTGATGGGTTTGCTATTTTTTTTCCATACAACATGAAAGTGAATTGGATTCATATACTAGTGGGGGTTTTAATGGGAATTGGCACCTGCATTCTACTGGGAATATTGATTGCCTTGGCACAGGGTATCAAACCCCTGAACTTTTTATGGACTATTGTCCATTTAGAGTGGTCGTGTAATGCGATTTTTCAATTGGCTATCGCTGCTAATATTGGTTTATTCTTTTTGTTTATACGAAAAGATTCTTTACTCTATTTTACCCGGGGCTGGTTGATCGCTACTATGGGAATGACCATTTGGACTATATTAATTGAACTGGCAAGAATCTAATATGAAAATATTCTTATTTGCCGGTGAGGCCAGTGGTGATTTACATGGTAGCTATTTGATTCAATCATTAAAGCGTGAATCTGAGAAAGAAGGGCGCAAACTTGATTTAATTTGTTGGGGTGGCGATTTGATGCAGTCTGCCGGTGCAGAATTGCGCAGTCATTATAAAGACCGCGCATACATGGGTTTTTGGGAGGTAATTAAAAATCTGCGTAGTATAAAAAAATTTTTGGATCGGGCCAAAGTCGAAATACAGCAGGAGAAACCCGATGTATTGCTGCTTATCGATAATCCCGGATTTAATCTCAGGCTAGCCCAATTTGCGAAAGACCTTGGAATAAAGGTTCACTTTTATATAGCACCAAAAGCATGGGCCTATAACAAAGGACGAATTAAAACCATGCGAAAAGTAATTGATCAACTGTATTGTATTTTCCCTTTTGAAAAGCAATTTTTTGCTGATAATGGAATGGAAAGTATCTATGTTGGCAACCCGCTAATAGAATCGATTCAGCGCAACATAAACGATATTCAGGGTGATTTAGTGTTGTCAAAAAAAATGGCATCAGAAGGTCTTGATGGCTCGAGGTATATTGTTTTGTTGCCAGGCAGCCGTAAAAATGAAGTGAGAAATTTATTGCCTGTTTTTGTCCGAACTGCCAACCGATTTAAAGGAACCAAGGTTATCGTAGCTGGAGCACCTGGGTTAGATGAAGCCTTTTATCGCCAAATATTAGAGAACGAAAAACTTGAGGCAGAGGTGGTTTTTGGTGCTACCTTTCGTCTGCTTTTGCAGTTTGGCGATGGGAAAATGGGCCAATTAAACGGACCTGGCATTGGCAAAGGAATGGCCTTGGTTGCAAGTGGAACCGCTACCCTAGAAGCAGCATTACTTGGAATACCCATGGTTGTAGCCTATAAAGTGAGTTGGCTAACTTACGGTGTGCTCAGAAGGATATTGAAAATCCGGTGGGTGTCTTTGGTTAATATTTTGCTTCAAAAACCCTTGGTAGAGGAACATATTCAGTTTTATTCTGAGCAAGGATTGTATGATGCATTGTTGCGAACCCAAGCGATTGAAAATCAAATTTCCATAAACAAAGGGTACCAGCATATAAGATATATGTTGGAGAACGTTGGGGGGGTGCAAGCCAGTATTTGGGTAGCCAGGGGAATATTGGGTATTTCCAAAAAATAACCATCATGCATTCAATTGTTAGAAAACCTAAAATTGTTGGTTTGTCTTCTTGGAAATTATGGGTGATCAATGGGACGCAGCCGAGGTGCCTAGAAACTCAAATCTCCGAATTGCTGACCCAACAACAATTTTACAGTCCACTAATTGCTGAATTACAAAACAATCTGATTATTTAATTTCGGTTTCGTTCATTATTTTTTTCCTTTTTCTTTTACATCCTTTATCGATTCTTTTACGCTACCCCCAGTAAAATGGACATAAGCAAGGAATACTATAAAAATAATACATGCGTAGGCCACGAACTTAAACAACTTTTTAACCAATAAAAAAAGTATAATTACAAAAGTCAGACCTGCGATTACCATATACACAGGGTTTGATAAAATAGTGTTCCATAGGTTGTTCATAGTTTTTTTTATTACTCAATATTAGTCATTTAGTTTTTGATTTTATGAAAACTTTAATCTCTAAAATATTATAATCATTAACTGCTGTATATATTTAGAAACACTGTACCTTGATTTTTTTGTTCGTTGGTGTTAACTCAAAAATCAACACCTATTTTAACACACAATACCCGCATTAAAATTATACTATTGAATGTAAACTTCATACAAATAAAAATTTGGATTTTTAAGAAACTATATTGTAGGTTTACCAAATGAAAATACGCACACTGCTATTGCTATTGTGGATTTTGTTATCTACCGAGGTCAGGTCGCAAAATACCCGTTTTATTGACTCCTTATTTGCCAGTGTAGATAAGAAAACAATAGACTATTCTAACGTGTTTACTGATAATTACCACAAAATGGATGTATACACACCCAAAGGCGATGTACTCTCCAAAAGACCTCTAATTTTTTATATTCATGGCGGTTCCTTTTTCGCTGGAGATAAGTCTAGTCAAGACTGCGTTGACTTTTGCACCCAATTTGCAAAAAAAGGATACGTAGCCGTATCGGTAAACTATCGATTGGCCAATGCATTTTTATTTCTTTCCGATAAAAAAGTACAACTAAGTACAGTATTGAGATCTATGGCCGATGTCAAAGCAGCGCTTCGTTTTTTTGTAAAAGATGCCAGCAGTACAAACCAATATCGTGTTGATACAACGGCTTTTTTCATTGGTGGCTATTCTGCTGGCGCTGTCGCCGCTTTACATAGCGCTTGGGTTACCACAGAATCGGAACTCGACCAAAATTTAAAAGAAATCTTGAAAAATAGCATCAAAACTCTGGATGGAGATGCTGGCAACAATGGATATAGTAACCCCATTAAAGCCATTTTTAGCATGGCCGGTGCTCTATACCAAACAAACTATATTTCACCCGGTGATGTACCCGTTTGGATGGGACACGCCATAGATGATGGTACTGTATCGTATAATTGTGCACCAGGATTAAACAACCCGCTTGTTGTAAATCTTTGTGGCACTGGAAAATTGATTCCAGAATTGGATACCGCAAAAGTGTTGTATGATACCATGGTGATGCAAACGGGTGGACATGGTTGGCCAGGCCTAGGAAATAAAGGAGTGTATTTCAAACAGGCAGTTGCAGAAATTGCAAACTTCTTTTACCCCATGATAGGCAAACCAAACGCCTCCAATGGAACTTTTGTTCAGACCCAAATCCCAAAAGTTTACCCAAATCCGGCGAATCATTCATTATTTATTGAAAACAAAACTATGCCCTCAAATTCTGAATACACCTTGTTTAATATTATTGGTCAACCTGCTCTAAAAGGAATCCTTACCGAAACACGAGAAGCCCTTGACATCAGCAAACTACCCCGAGGATTGTATTTCTTAATATTTTCAAATTCCAACTGTCGCTCCATACAAATCGTCTTAGATTAATATTCTGTTGATTAAAAAATAATTCTTATTGGATTAATAAAACCAACCCATTTGGTGTTTTTATAAAATTTTTTTTTTTAGATAAACACAATTCTTTTTGTACCTTTAAATTTAAAAATATGAAAAAAATTTTAATACTTTGTGCACCCCTTCTGTTTGCCCAATGTGCCGTTATACACCCGGGAGAAGTGGGCATTAAACAGCGTTTTGGCAAACTCAAAGGTGAACCTTTAACTTCTTGTATCATCGGTTTTAATCCATTTTTTGCCCGAGTGATTAAAACTTCTACCCAAACCAATAACCTCTTACTCAGCTTAAATCTACCCAGTAAAGAGGGCCTCAGCGTACAAGCCGATATCAGTATTTTGTATCATATTGACAAAACTAAGTTTAAACAACTCCTTATACAATACGGTACCGATTACGAACCCATCATAACCGCTATTTTCAGGTCGGCCGCATCGGATGTTTGCGCCCAATACTTCGCAAAAGATATGCACTCAGGAAAACGATCCGATATCGAAAATGCCATTTATAAGAAAATGCTAGAAAATCTGGTGGGCACCGGAATGGTAGTAGAAAATGTATTAATGAAAAGTATTTCCCTGCCAAAAGGTTTGGCTACTTCTATTGAACAAAAACTACAAGCTGAACAAGACGCAATGCGAATGGAATTTGTATTGCAACAAGAAAAACTCGAAGCTGAAAGAAAAATTATCGAAGCAAGAGGAATACGAGATGCACAACTTATTCAAGCCCAAGGTTTAACTCAAGAAATTCTAAAAATGCGAAGTATCGATGCCTTTGATCGATTAAGCAAATCACCCAATGCAAAGGTAATTGTCACCGACGGCAAAATGCCTTTCCTTATAAATGACTAACGCTAAACGAGGGGTTTAAAGGCAAGGGTTTTATTTATCTTTCGTTGTTTTTGTTTATCGTTGATTATCGGCCATTACTTGCCGATACAAAACTTCGAAAAGATCGAACCAAGGATTTCTTCGACACCAATCTCACCCGTTATACCCGATAGTAAACTGATACCCCTTCTCAAGTGAAAGGCCATTAAATCGCCGGTTAATCCTGAATCCAAACCCTGCAGTACCGCTTGCATTTCAATGCCGCAATCTTCCAATGATTTGGCATGGCGGAGATTTGTCACAATGGTTTGGTCGGCTAAACCCTCCATACCTTGCATAAAACGTTGATGCACGTGGTTTTTGAGTGCTTCTACCGCTTCGGAATCGATTGCCGATAAAAACCAAGGCTCTGGCAATCCCATGCCTAAAGCCAATTTTGACCATTTGCTGGAAATCGACCGATTTGCAAGATCTTTTTTATTGCAAACCATCCAAACCCGAGAAGTTCGAGACAGAAGTGAATGAAGGTCTGCACGGGCATCTTCAAAACTACAATGCACCATATCGATTGTATATAAGGTCGCGCCTGATTTTTCTATATGGGCAAAGGTTCGGGCGATTCCCTCCTTTTCAATTATATCTGTGGCTTCACGAATTCCTGCTGTATCGATTAAACGGACCACCACCCCATCCATAACCAATTGGGTTTCAATGGCATCTCTGGTAGTTCCGGCAATGTCGCTTACAATTGCCCTATCTTCATTGAGCATCGAATTAAACAAGGTACTTTTACCCGCATTGGGCCTTCCCGCCAATACCAGAGCAAATCCTTTTTTTATTGCATTTCCCAAGGTAAATGAGGCACAAAGAGCATCAATCTCCGATTTGATTTTTTCGACCAACGTGCGAAGTTCTTTCCGCGAAGCGAATTCAACATCCTCTTCTGCAAAATCTAACTCCAATTCAATTAAACTGGTAAAATGCAGTAATCTATCTCTTAATTGAGAGATGTCGCGAGAGAAACCTCCTTTGAGTTGTTTTAATGCCAAATTATGCGCCATTTTGTGTTCACTGGCAATTATGTCTGCCACTGCCTCTGCTTGGGCCAAATCGAGCTTCCCAAGTAAAAATGCCCTTTGGGTAAATTCACCTGGATCGGCCAATCTGGCACCGATACTGATAAAAGCCTTTAGCACACGTCCAACAATATATTCACTCCCGTGCAAAGAAATCTCAACTGTGTTTTCACCTGTATAGCTTTTCCCATCTTTAAACAAAGTGATCAATGCTTCATCCATGGCGCCATCGGCATCAAACAGGGTACACAAGTGGCTTGTATGTGACTTTAGGTCGGATGTTCGGCGATTAGAAGCTTTAACGCTGCCAGAATCCAACAGTTTGTCTGTGAATAAAAATGCTTCCGAACCCGAAACCCTAATTAAAGCAATGGCTCCAATACCGGCAGCACTTGCCCTCGCAACAATCGTATCTTGGTTCTGCATTTTACAAAAATAACGAAAGCCCCACAGGTTATGCGGGGCTTTCTAGATTCAAGTATTATTTATTTAATTGCTGTCTCAATCGCACTTACAAATCAACCAATTCAATGGAAACGATTTTTTAAGGTGCATTGCGAATCAAATTCACAGAACCATTAACCTTATTTACTTTTGGCTTTCCTTTGAATTGGTAAGTCAATTGGTAAAAATAGGTACCCGATGGTACTTCTGGACCATGGTTGTTAACCCTTCCATTCCATGAAATGCCAGGATCTGTTGTTTTGAAAACCCTTTCACCAAATCGGTTGTATATTTTCAAATCAAACATCGATTGGCCCGCAATTGGAACACGGAAAACATCATTCTTACCATTCTCGTCACCTGGGGTAAACACATTGGCTAAATAAATAAACTGATTGACGTATACAGGTTTACAGATTGTGTCTTTGCAACCCGTTGGATTGGTTACCTCAAGACAAACCCAGAAAGTATCTGTTCCACTGTAAGATGTCTTCACGATCTTGTCATTGCCTTCGAAATCGACATTTAAGGGTTCTTTGGTAAGTTTGATATTGTTCTGGTGTTTAAAGCCCCATCTCCATTTCGTGCCATTGATGTCTGTACGAGTATAGGTGTAATCGGGAGTTTTCGAGGAATCGATGGTAAAATCAGAGACCACCGAATCGACCAAGAAAAACATATCCGCAACTTCGGTTGGACACCAAGGTCGTGGCCGATTTGGGTTGTAATCGCCAAAATGTGAAACCCGAATATTTCCCGCTTGCGTAAACCGCCAACTGATTGATTTAGACGAGGTGGTTACAGTATCGATTTGACCCGTGCTAAGATTATGAAACTTCCATCTATACGATTTGAAAACAGTATCCGAGTTGTCTATAAATGTATTGCTGTCTCCAATACAGATGGCCTTCTTCAATAAAAATCCACGCACTGTGTCACGGGGCAACACAGTTACAATAAAGGCTGCTTGGTTTGGCGTATCAGGAAAAGATTCATCACAATACTTACGAATATTCGGAGGTATAAACAAAGAATCAAACTGTTCTAGAAATACGTAGAACTTACCCGGTTTTTTGTACTTATGCCACAAAAACTGATCTTTTTTGTTGTCGATAACCCCATCACCAAAGAACCAAGTCCAATCGGCGGATGAGGTTGCACTATCGGTGAGGTTGGTAAACTGAAGGCTATCTCCTTCACAAATGGTAACCGTATTTCCCGCTTTGGTCGTAAACTCAAACTTAGGCCTAGGTCCAGGTATTTTTAACCAGCGACTGAATGTGTCTTCACAACCTTGATCCGTTTTCAAACGATATTGAATCTTAAACCACCCATTTCGACTATATTTATGGGCTATGCGGTCGGGTAATCCAGACTGATTTGAAGCAGAACGTTTAAATAAGTTGGATTTGGAATCGCCCCAATCAATAAACCATTCTTTGATATAGTCACAGGTGATAGGTGTAGGTCCGTTACAGTTTTTAATGGCCCAGTTACAAGGATCAAACAGATAACTGCTGTCAAAGAACTCAATGATTGAATTACATTCTGGGGTTCTAACATTCAGATTGAACCTCACATCCAAACGAGAAATAAACAATCTTCGCTCAATTGTATCCATACATCCAGTACTATCTCCGGCAACATTTCGGAAAACATACACTCCAGAGTCATCTTTATAATATTTAGCCAAAGATCCACCGCCACCCAAATCAACCCAAGGAGATAGAATTGTTCCTACGCCAGTTCCTCCCCAAGGTTGTCCTCCAAATATGGTAATGGGCTTACTTTTGTCGTCATCGGCTTTGCTCCAATCCCATTTGGTAAACGGTTCACGATTTTTAAACCCTTGGGCTGTTTCTGCTTGTCGGGATGGATTTCTCCAATAGTCGGTATAATCCCATGTTCCAAAATTAATTGGATCTGGATGGAACATTTTGTATTTAGGCAATGCCTCCAGACTGGTTGCTTGGTCTTGGCATACGATGCTATCAGGAAGTTCTAATTCCATAGCAAAACCAACAATAACCGGAAACGCAGCAATGTCATCACATTTTCCATTTGAGGAGGTCATCGCCAAACTAATTATATGATAACCACTCCACTTAGGGACAAACTTGTATGCACTGTATTTTACATTTTTTAGTGTTTCAATATCTGTTGGACGAATACTCGTGTCCCGCAAATTTAAGATACTCATACTGTCTGGATTTGGCACAATGTAATATTTAATAAATCTACCAAATCCTGTGGTATCGACACATCCATATGCGCCAGTCGAAGGTTGACCTATTACCCCTTTTTGATTCCAAATCATTTCGGCAATTTGAGGACCTGAAAGAGAGAATGGATCAAATCCACGGGCTTCAACTCTCTCCTTTATTAAATCCCATACATCTGAAACATCGGCACCTACTTGCCAGGCCCGAATTTCAGCGGTATAAGTTGTGTCTGGTCCTTTGAAAAGTTTGCTATTGCCATCATTCCAAATGTCAGTACAAGGAACCTGAACAGGATCTTCCCCGCCCCTGGTTTGAACCATATAACTGTATAAATACTTCGGGTTTTTGCCCGGTACTGTTTTATACCTGTAATAATCCTCTTGAATGTACCTGCGCCATCCCCTTGAATATGATGGGCAAGCATTGCCTGTTTCGAATGACCAACGCAAGGTTTTCAAATCGTCAGTACGGGTTTTATTTGCAGGTATTGGACGCACAATTACCGGTTCTCCTTTACACATCTTACGAATATTATTGGGATTCGGCAAGGGGGTCATCACCTCAAAAGCAGGATCAATCAAAGGGAAACAAGCAAAACGTCTATACCATTGCGTATCTGAACACATCGGACGATCTTTGGTTGGAGGAGCAAATGTACCTGGCCTCCTTACACCGTTACCTACAACAATCCCCACAGTAATACAACCACTTGGGTCACAGACTTGAGCTGCACTGTATTGTTTTGAATATCGACTGGGCGGATTTCCTGCAGGCTGGTATCCTGGGTAAGGAGGACCTGGTGGCCGATTGCCACCACTTAAACCACTAAGAGGAACCCAACCCTTTGGATTACAAGTAGAATCAAAATTAATCTGTACATCCGAAAAGGTACAACCCGGCTTTAAGTCACTTAAGATAAAAGTGATACCATATTGGGGATTTTTGGCACCCAAACATTCAATTGAAGTTTTAAGCAATCCCGAACCAACTCCACCCGCATTTGCATGAAGCATGGCCAATGTTTTTTCGGCTGTGCTTTCACATTGCATGGGGTGACAAGTGTCTTTGTGATTTAACCTAACGGCGTTGCAAGTGGGTATTCTTGCATAATAAAGATCTCTGTAGCGTTTATAATCAATGATGTAATCTGTTCCGTAGTTTAACCCCCTAAATCTGCCCATTTGAGACATAAGCAATATTTTAATAACCTTGGGATTTTCACCCTTTTTGATCCTAATTTGAAGAAAGGGCATCGGCAATGTATCATACCTCGTATAGGTGGAGAAGAGATACTTCACAGAGTCTGTTTTGCTGGTTAATCTAATTAAATCCTTGTCTTTTGCCAAAACTTTTTTAGGACCAACATACAGTTTATTGTTAATATATACTGAATCATTTGCTCCCAACTCAATGGTTATAGAGTCTTCTACCAATCGCTCTCCTTTGCCTTTCAACCATTTGTAAGGAACAAATTTCTTTATTGAATTGGCATATTTGGGATCCTTGGCAGAGGAAGAATCGTCGGTGTCTTTTGGAATAAACAAAATAGAATCCCTAACGACAACAAGGGTATCAGAAGCCCATACCTGAATTTTTTTACACAAACCCGTCTTCTTTATAAAGATTGCATCTTCCATGGGGGCATTTTTGAAATCTTGCAACATGACCAAATCCCATGACTTGTAATAGTGCGATGGCAGGGAATCGCGGGAAAAATTACAATTTACAAAGACATTCTTGTTCCGAGTGATATCTGTGGTACATTTTGGCGTGTATCCATCGCTAAAGTCCCATAAACGTACCGCACAAACCCGCTGTCTTTTTCTGGGATCATTTCCACCTCCTTGAGATGGTGTGGCATTATAATTCCAACGCTTTCTCCATATTTGGGCATTGTTAAAAGTATGGCCCAATGTGCCATTCCATTTATAGAAAGTACTATCGTCATCAGTAAAATTTTTATCATTGTGGTAAAACATCGAAAAGTTTTTGAAATGCACCGTATCCATTACATCCTTTGGACACTGAAACACTTCAAACTCAGCCAAGCGGTTGCCAGGTCCTGCCTCAATCATAGACAGAGGACCCAAGATAATAATTGTATCTAACGCAGTTTTATTACCACAAACCGGATGGCTATATGTGAGTTTTATTTGGAAAGGACCCAAACCAGAAAATACGTGCTCCGGAGACCAAGTTCTATTGTCAAAGTTTCTTGGACCGGTATTTACATCCCCGAATACCCAAAGCAATCCAGTGGCTCCACTGGGAATTTGGTCTACATTAAAGGCAATTTTAGAGTCTGACATACACGCTGAGTCTCTGTCAGCAATAATCCTGACCTTGGATTTGAAGACCTGCGCCGTAGCAATCACTGTAAAGGAATCTTTACACCCATCCAAGGTTTCAATAATCACTTTAGAGTTATAGGTTCCTTGGCCATAAAATTTCTTTTTGATATCTGGACCCCACTCACTGCTGGTAGTGCCATCACCCCAATACCAAGTAATTTTTTTAACCTGACTTTTATCGATTCGAGAAATATTTTTTATGATTGCAGTAACACTATCACAAGCAACCGGTTTGTTGCTTGTAAAACGTGCCCCTATTTTTTCTCTCACCTTAACCGCAGCTTTGAACGTGTCTTTGGTTACACATCCATTTTCATCTGTTATCTCCATATACAGGTCAAACAGCCCACCACGTTCATCTTTAATCGAAAAACAGAATGTTTGGGGTAGTGTAGGGTTTGAATACTCAAACAATTGTCCATCGCTCACTAGATAAGTGATATTGGTAATTTTTTTCTTGTTTATTGAAAATGAACTATCGGTAAAACAAAATAAGTTTTTCTCAAAACACTGCTCGTAAAGATTCTGTAGTTTTAATTTAATATTCGGGGCCTGGAAAACTATAACAGTCAAGGAGGTAGTACACTTTGTACCATTGATTGTGGTTATGTATGTAACTTTCTTGCTGCCAGGAGTTTTAAATGAATAATTCACATTTTTTAAACCGGCTTGGGTGTTTTCACCATTAAAATCCCAATCATGGCTGGTGCCCGTGTTTGATCCAAAAAAACGGATAGGAGATCCAACACAGGGTGCCCCATCAGAAGAAATCGAGCACTGGCCAATAACATCGCCGATACAAGCAAAAAATACAACCATAACCAGCAGAAAATATTTTGCTATTGTTTTAAAACCTTTCATGTACATTGTGTTTAAATTATGCAATCCATCAAAAATATAAATTTTTATCCGATTGTCCAAAATATCAGGTTGATTTGTTTCAAAATTCCTGGGTATATGCGATTCGTTAAATGCTTTCATAGTTCGTATTTAATTGTTTTTGTAAAATAATTTTAAGGGCTTACGGTGGTATTTCCACTCTTTATCACCGCTGTATTTATATGCGATAACCACACGATATGTTCCAGGCAAACAGGGATTGGAACCACAATTTCCAGACCACTTTGCAAAGAAATTTGAAGTGCGAAAAACACTGCGGTTCTGGGTATCGTAAATAGCCAAATCAAAAAAGGCGGGTTGGGCCATATTTACCCAAAATTCTTCATTTAACCCGTCTCCGTTCGGGGTAAACACATCAGGAATAAAATTTCCAATAAATTCGTTTTGGGGTTGCACTGAGATTACCAAATACTGACTGTCTTTACAGGTTTTAATAGGTCCGTTGCCTGAAACAGCATAGGTATTGACTACCTTTACATTAAATTTACGGCTGTGTTCTACGAGGTATTGATGCCAATACATTTGATTTGATTTGACCCCATCTCCCCAATCAATACTCATGCTTTTTACTTGTCCATCGATGGTAATTTCAAATGCATTATCGGGTAAGTCTGTTACCTTTGGCGTCCAAACCGCATTGCAAATACTATTTTGCAGACCACTGTGTTGTATGCTGGCATTTGATCCAGCGGTGGGGGTTTCCCCACTTTTTTGGATAGTCAATTTGGGATTGGTTAAAGGACCAGAGGGTGTAGCATCCACCAAAATACTTTTGGGGAGTATTTTTCTGGAAATATGTGCTGACAAGTTGGCATTTTTTTCGGAAACAGTTTGCGCTTGAATCGATTTTAAATTGGGTTTGGGAGCTGGATTTTTGGTTTTGATGGTATAAGTGCTACTTTTCGAAACATTCGGAATTTGTCTGTCAATATCCACTTGTTGTGATTTGGGAATTTGACTTTCAAGGATATTTTGAGTTCTTGGGTTTACGGGCCCAGAGTGGGGCGAAAGTCCTGATTTTGGACTTGCGAATGCAGGCTTGGGAATTGCTGTTTGAGAAGATTCTTTTGAGGCGTTTTCTGGTTGTTTTTTTAACAAATAATAGGTTGTGAGTCCAATGGCAACGGAAACAATGCCCACTCCCAAAATCGGAACGATCTGGGCTTTTACATACATCCATAACGATTGCTTTCCCTGAGACAAAACAGTTTTACTTAAGGAGTTTGCACTGCCAACAGAACCAAAATTGAGGTGTTGGACACATTGCTCGAAAATACCAGCAGGGGGCTCAACAATGGCATTTTGTAAGTGTTGCTGAAAAAGTTTGTCGATATGGCTAAGGCCCTCATCCATTAATTGCGCTCTAGTTTACTTTGAAGTGATTTGCGTGCTTTAAACAATTGGGTTTTACTGGTATTCTCTGATATGCCTAAAATGGCTGCAATTTCAGCATGGCTATACCCTTCAATGGCATATAAATTAAATACGATTCTATACCCGACGGGCAATGCAGAAAGTAAGTGCATTAAATCTTTGGCCTCTAAGGTATGTGATGCATTTACATCCCCAATAATTTGCTTGGCACTCTCTAATTCATCGGTAAAAATCTTTTTTTTCTGTTTTAAATGATCCAAACAAGTATTGACAGCAATGCGCTTAACCCAACCCTCCAAAGAGCCTTGGAAACGAAATTTTTCCGCTTTTTGAAAAACCTTTATCATGGTATCTTGCAACATGTCCTTGGCATCATCAGATTGGCCCATATAACGCAAACAAACGGCATACACAATGGGGGCAAAAAGTTGGTATAAAGTATATTGTGCACTGCGATTTCCCGCAATACAATCCCTCAATACTTGGTTGGCTTTCGGCTCTTGCTGATTTGTCATTCTTCACAATCATAATAAGGCTTTTACTAAAGAAGAAATTTTATTCCTTAAGGTTGCCTCATGCCCAATTATTATTTTTTCCTTATGGCCCTGACCATGGCATAGCTGGCATCCATCAATATAACTTTCGCATTGCCATTGCGCTCAATCTCATCCATACACGATTCCAAAACTGCAACCATGGCTTCAATTTTAGCAAAGCCAATATTGAGGGTATTAAACTTGACTGCAAAATCCAACTCAGGTCCTGCCCACAGACCCTCGGCCCCCTTATGAGGGATAACAGCACATGTTCTTAGAACCTGAATACCATATAACAAAAATGACTTTATGCCCTCCCTGCCAATAGAAGCAGTATCATCACTCCATTGGAAAGCCTCTACCATCTTGCGCTTAAAACATATACTCATCCATTGCCTCCAGGCATCAAGGTGGGGACTGGTAACTTCTTTTGCCAATTCTCGAGCCAGCCGATAATTCCCCTGAGCAACCGTTGCCAAACGCCCTGCATCTTCATCAGACAATCCCTCTGTTTGGATGAGTGCAAGGGCCATTTCTGAATCTACAATAGGGGCTATTCGCATCAATTGGGTTCTGGAGATGATGGTTGATAAAATATCATCAGCACTTTCTCCAACCAATAAAAATAGTGTCTGATCGGGAGGTTCTTCCAATAATTTTAACAGTATATTCCCCTCTTGTCCCATGTATTCTGGCAACCATATCAGACAAATTTTCATACCCCCTTCAAATGATTTCAAGGATACCTTTTTAATGATTGACCGCAATTCTCTGCTCGGAATATTGCCTTGTTTATTTTCAGCATTCATTTGTTGCATCCAATCGCCATAATTTAAATACGGATTATCGATTAGAGCCTCACGCCATTGAGGATAGGCATCAGAACATTGCTCTATCTCATCTTTTTTTTTGGGAAATGGAAAAGTAAAATGCACATCGGGATGGACCAAGGTCGAAACTTTTCTACACGTTCCACATTCTCCACAACTATCCTTTTCGGTTCTTTGTTTACAAAGTAAATACTGAATATATGCCCATGCCAACGCCAAATTCCCACTCCCTTCCGACCCCAAAATCAATTGGGCATGGGCTACCCTATTTATTTTCACCCCATGTATTAAGCGGTTCTTTGGGCCTTCTTGTCCTATGACTGATGAAAACTTCATGGTATTTTCATAGAATTTTCATGGGGATTTTTGTAGGGATTTTCATGGGGATTTTTTGCGCATCATCATTGCTAAAAAAGAATACCTCAGGTTTCATGAGATACAAACCTACTGAAATTTCTAAAGGATAAATCGTTTTTACGTCAATAAATTACTGCGAATCAGCGCCGCCATTGTCACAAGTTCTGCAGTGGTAGGCTGCATCTTTTTATTGCTGAAATTGATGTCTTCAACTGTGTTCAGCGGCACCAAATGAATATGCGCATGGGGAACTTCCAATCCAATAACGGCCGATCCAATTCGCTTACAAGGGACAGATTTTTCAATGGCTTCTGCAATGGGTTTTGCAAATTTCCATAAGGCAGCAAGTGCGTCAGCATCCATGTCAAATAAACGGTTAATTTCACACTTGGGCACCACCAAAACATGGCCGGGAACCAGGGGGCTAATATCCAAAAATGCAAGATGATACTCGTCTTCAAGAATTTTATGACAGGAAAGTTCGCCATTGATTATTCTTGAAAACAAGGTCGCCATTTTTTTACAATCCTATTTCAAGAATTTCGAGTTTTACCATGCCGGCTGGAACAGATATATTAACTACATCTCCAACAATTTTACCCATTAAACCTTGGGCAATCGCACTTTTGATGGATATTTTAGACTCTTTCAAATTCGCTTCCGTTTCAGAGACCAGACGATACTCGGCAACATTGCCTGCGTTGTGGTTTTTGACCTTCACCTTACACATAATACTTACCCTACGAGTGTCAATCATCGAGTTGTCAATGACCCTTGCATTGGCAAGGGTATGTTCCAATTGACTAATCTTAAATTCCAACTGCCCTTGCTCCTCTTTTGCCGCATCATATTCTGCATTCTCACTCAAATCTCCCTTATCCCTTGCCTCGGCAATTGCGTTGGTGATGCGAGGACGTTCTACATATTTAATAAAATGTAAATCTTGCTTAAGCTTTTCTAAGCCTTCTTTTGATACATATTGAATTTCACTCATCGTTCTGGTTTATAAAAAGGGTACACCACTTTTTAGCAATTGATGCACATAATACAAATATATTAATTCTGTTTAATTATTCGGTACTTCCCAAACCAATGCGAATACCAAACGAATGAACCCCATTGAAGGGATTGGTCGCCCTGAAGCTATAATCCAAACTTACAACATTTCCATCTTCTCCCATTTTCCAATCATAACTTAAACCAGCCATGGGTCCTGTAAAAACAGAACTGCGTGTTTTTTCTGCAAAAATGCCGTCTTGGTATAGAATCCCGCCCCGAACTGTTAGAAAGTCTTTGTATGCATATTCGGCAGCAAGGGTAAATTGATTGGCACTGTAAGAAAAGTTCGTAAACCCAAATCCCATGGTTAGACGGTTGTCGTATTGATTGGGATCTTTGTCCAAACGTATATCATATGAAGCTGAAATATTAAGTAGCGCTGGCATTTTTATTGGATCAACTTTTACCTGAATGGTTTTTGTAAACGTTCCGTTTTGTAAAAGTCCCTTATAACTTAATCCGTCACCCGTATGGATCATGTCTGGACCAATATTTTTCATTGAGATACCAAATTTAAAATCGTCTTTTTTTATGCTTCCCTGAACAGGACGCAATGTAGAAATATATTGGACACCCACATCTAACGTAATACCCGATGCATTGGCATCTGGAATTCCCTCAGATACCATTTTTGCAATAATACCGGCTGATATATTATTGCTAAAACTCTTTGCATAAGCCAATCCAATATTTGACATACTCACACGAAAGGTTCCAATACCTCCATAGGGATTTTGTTCTGTGGTAATATCGATGGGTTTGATGCTGTATTGCATAACAGTCAATCCGAATGTTCCCCCATCGCCATCATCGCCAACCTTCTGGGCCAATGCAACATTGTTAATGGCAATGCCCGATCCCATTAACCATTCTGTACGGCCAAAAACCAATTCTGTCTTATTGGTAAAACGATCTAAGCCTGCAACATTCATAAACATGGCCTCGGCACCCTTAATACTACTGCCATTTGCCCAACCCATTCCACTGGAACGCGCCCAGCCATTAATTGTGAGTTGTGCTGCACCTGCCTGACCCTGGCGCTCGGGATTACCAGCAAATACATTGCCCGAAAATCCCAAAATCAATAGGCCTGCAAAAAGAATATTCTTTTGTTTGCGATTCATCATTTTTAATTATTAATAAATATCCAAATCAATTGCGTGCATTATTCCATACCACCGAACTACTTTTTCTCCCAAATTTTTTGTTTTGATATGAATCAGATACAATCCACTAGAAATAGGAACATTGCTTCCGTTTTTTAAATCCCATTCATAAAAAGTAATGTCATCGGATTTTTTGATTTTCCGAATCAGATTGCCAGCCATATCAAAAATTGAGATGGTACATTCTGGGGGCAGATTTGTGATTTTAACCCTGGAATCGAGCGGGCTATTTTCGTAAGCACTATAACCCCTGTATGGATTGGGCACAACATTTACCAAATCCAAGTTTTTCTTGCCAATATCATTTGAAATCAAAGGCGCAATACTGGCAGCGTCAAATTCATACATTGGGCGATTGTTGTTTAAATTATTGCCCGCATCAAAACTTGTATACGCTTTTCGAATATTGATTTTAAACTTGACAGTTGTGGGTGGAATCCCGTCTTTCATTGTGTATCCTTGGGCCATATAAGTTGGTATTACCCACATTACTTGGGTTAAAAGTCTTGTTTTATCAAGTGTACTGGTACTTCCACCGGCGGCTGTTGGCAACAATGCAGTTTTAAAGCGCTGAAAATTTGCTTCATCTTCCCCCATGTAGCGTTCTCCCCTTACATTTCTGGAGATACCAGTCAGTCCGGTTCCAAAAATATAAATGAAGTGCTTACCACCCATCGCAGGGTATATTCCATTGTCATTGTATACCTTATCGGTTGGATTCCAAATCATATCTCTGCCATTTTCACCTACCAAGTAGCTATCTTCGGAAAAAGCCAACGCCAAACGTTCGCCTGTTTCCATATTGATAGCATACCCTGGGAACCAACCCAAACCCTGACTACCTGAAATTTCATTGCCATTTTTGTCTTTTGAATTACCCCAACGCATGTTAAATTTAGCCATTTGACCTTGTACGCTATTTTTCACTTCATCATCGGCCATTTCAATAACTGGACATCGGGTCCACAGGGTTTTGTCGGGCGTAATTACCAATTCAATACTGGCCAATTCGCTGATTGGGTTTTGCAAACCACTGGAGTTTCCCCACCAAGCAAAACCAAAGGTGTTTCGGCCGGTAGCTGTCATTTTTTCACGAGCGACCATTCCATAAGGAGCAATTCTACCACCCCAAATTCTTTCAAATGCCTGGCCCGGATCAACAGCAGTTCCATCTTGATTAAAAAAATCATGGATCAAAGGATTGAATGTGCCTCCCCTGCCATTGCTTCCACCGCGAATCCAATTTAGCCATAATGCACCAGAATTTTCTGAACTTTGGCCATCATTGTCATTGATTGCGGTGAGCCATTGCTTGCCATTGTCTTCCCATTCTACGGTCCAGCTTAACAATCCATTAGAAGGGTCTGCCGTGGCATTCTCACCTGGATTATACATTTGCTCAACCTCTACGCTCAATCCCCAATCGGCCAAGGTTTGTTTGGTTGCATTGTTTGGTCCTCTCTTGCCTTGAACTGATTCAAACCGGTATGCAATGGTTGTATCAGAGAATATGGTGTCATTGTTGGCTCCATTTTCACCTTTTTTCACCATAAACCACAGGGTATTTTTGGTCATAGAATCTTTCAATCCAGAGGCTAGGGATATTTTATTTTCTTTGAATACAAACACAAATTTTGCATTTGGTACTTTGAGCGGATCTACGACTTTGATTTTTACTGGTCCTGATCCTCTCTCATAAACAGGCTTGGAACTCACATTTTTTTCCAATATTTCTTTGAGGGTTTCTTTGGTAAAATTCAATTCATTTCCACCATTTCCCCGTCCTGACAAGCGCATTAATTCTGGTCCACCACCATAAATAGAATTCAGCTTAGTTCCAAAATTTTCGGGCTCACTTTTGTGGGGAATGGCTTTAATCACCTTAATATTTCGACGTCCAGCCAAAAATTGGTTGGGATCTAATTGCAAGGTATCATCTGCCAATATAGCGTAGGAGAGAACCAAGTAATAGACTGGCTTAAAATCGACAAGTTGGGTATTGGCAATGGTGGCAAAAAGATCATTTTTAATGCTCCATGTGTGTTGAACACCCTTGTCTGCTCCGTCAACTTTTTCGACTGGAATAAGGGTTGCCAGCTTTGGATCGTATACTTTATTGATAATTTGTGCACGGTTGTTTTTTACATCACATTGAAACAACAAACGGGCTTTGTCAACATTTTCAAGATCGGTAGTGCTTACGGTTGCATCTTTTAATTGATATACCAAGTACCCCTCAAATTTGTAGGTTCGCAATTGGTTTTTTGCATCCTTATATTTTTCCTTATAGTATTCAACTTTAGAGGAATTTGTATTTAAAAATTTCAATACCAATTCTTGCTCCAATTCTTGAATTTCAATATCAGGCGCATTGGGACCATCTAATATTTTAAAATTGTTATTGAACAGGGTTTGGGCTTTGTCTGAAGCCAATCGCAACAAATTTAAAGAACCCAAAGAACCCCCACTGGTGGTTCTGGCCCATACCACACCCAATGTTATGCGCTGTATTTGTCCCGGACGCAAGGTAAATGGACCGGTAGATTGAATGAAACGACGATCACCGGGTTTATTGCCCGAACTCTTTTCTGTCCAAGATTCGCCTGGATGTTCTGGATCTGTATCCCCAGGAAACATATACTTGGCTGGCCTACTTCCCCCAAAACCAGTACCACCCCAAGTGACATTTTGTCCTCCAAGCCATTTCCCTTGCATTAAATTATAAAATTCAATTGCATCGCCTGGATTTCCACTTACAGCGTTCTGATCGTTATTGTAATACATGAAGTGACTAAGACCCATCTGGTTGCCTACTGAATCCGTTGGGCCCTCAAAATAATCTACGCCGATAGTAGGGGGATTTAATCCATACCCTAAAACACCTTCGTCGTCGTCATCTCCATTATAACAAAAACCCAAACTTCGCCCCACATCACAACCCACATAATCATCGGCATAATTACCCAAATCGGCATCTACCCACTCGCCCATATAACAATCATTCAGGGTTGTAAAACCCCTGTTGATTATTTTTGAACTATAAAAAGTCATGTTGTTAACTTCGTCATTGGTGGCAAATGCAAACCCCGTAGTTTGAATCTCAACACCAATCGGCTGGCCTTGGGTTTCAGAATGAATATTGCCTTTGTCATTGTACACCCACCAAATAAACTTGTCGGGCTGTTTGTCTACACCGTTGTCAATAGACGGACGTCGGTCATCCAACACAGGATGTTCTCCATCAAAGGGATTGTAAACACCATCTGGCGTAATCTCCTTGTAAGGCGCTAAATATTTGGCTTCATTGCCGTTTAATACTGCACGCTGACGCCCTGCTGGCCAGTCACTAATACCAGCACTTTGGATAAGATACTTGCTATTTTCGAATGTTTCCAGCTCATCCCGGGTTACCTTCCACATTTTATCATACGCTTTACAACGCAGGGGATCAGTAGCGGCAGTTGTGGTATCCAAGGGCCCTGGCCAAAAATCAGAACCCCTTTGACGATAGGTCATGGCTGCCAATTTCAAACTCCCACCGTTGTCCTTTCCACCAATCCAAATAGCCCCAGAGAATAAGGAATGTTTGCGAACTGCATTCGGATCATTTATTTTGGGAATTTCATATTTTGGGTTGTTTAAATCCCACCACATATCTCCGCCATTGAGGAGTTTGGTTCGCACATTGTTCACATCCAAGTCGGCACTTTGTGATGCAGGCTCACAAGTATTGGCCATTTGACCTGCCCTGCGATCCAAGCGGCCTGTATTTGCCCTACCATTGAGGTTTATGACAGGCCTGGCAATGGCTATTTGTACCAGTGTCAATGTGATTATAAAAATTTTTATCCGTTTCATAATAGCAATTCTATTTTTCTTACTTAAAATTTACACGCAATCCCAACCTAATGGTTCGAGGGCCTTGAAGTTGCCCCGTTTGTGAATTCAACAATATTTTGTACAAATCAATATAACTCTGGGCATCAATTTGATTTTTAGCAGCCAACAACCCTTGTGGCGAATTGAGAAATCCGTCATCCATTGCCTGACCTGTAAAAGGGTAAACCCCATTGATATTCCTGGTATTGAGTACATTTTGAATAACGAAAAATACATCTAGCATGAGGGGTTTGGCATTGTCTTCACGGCTAAATCGCAAGGATTTTTGAATATTTACGTCAAAGGTTTGTGTCCAAGGCAAACGTGCACCAAACGGCACTCCCTTGATTTGTGAACGGTCAACAGCACCAATCTGAACGGGAAATACAGTGGGCGTATAGGGGGTTCCGCTGTATGAGTTTGAAATAACATTAAAACTGGTGTATTTGAAAATTTCTTTGCCTCCCAGACGAGGTCCTGTATACATATTCTTTTTATTGATTGGGTTGATTCCTCCACCCCATACCCACGTAGCCATAATTTTTACATTGTGGCGTATATCAAGTTCGCCCAAAGGAATCACATTGCGCAAATTGGGTTGATTGCTCGCAATTAATGCAGCTTGCGAATTGATGTTTGATCCTGTTCCATCGGCAAATTGTAGCATATAACTGGTAATTAAAGAGAAAGGTCCAGGCATATTTCCTTTGCCTCCGATATTGTTCATGATATAACTGCCACGAAATCCTGTCACCGTTGAAAAATCAATATTGCGGTAAGTTGTATACGTCACTGGGTATCCTTGGCTAATTTGATACAATCCAAAATCTTTCCTGTTTTCTGAATACGATACCGCAATTTCTAAACCACGATCCCCTTTAATACCGAATATTTGCTTGTATCCCGCCTCATAATCTGTTTTAATACGGGGCTTTAAGTTGCCATTCGATATTGTAGAACCCTGCCTGTTTTTGAGATAGTACAGTTCGTCAATGCTTAGAAATGAAGCGTCCCTGTTGGGTCTTTGGGTCAACATGTCATAGGAGACATAAAACGTCTTTTTCTTGGGCTCCAAAGGAAATGAAAACCAAATGCGCGGAGATAAATTGATTGCTGGGATAAAATCCTCTAAGGCATCTTTTGTTAATTCTTGCTTATTGGGATTAACCAAGTAGGGTGCTATGCGCCCATTGCTGGTTTGGTTGGCCAAGAATTCTGCACTGCGCAATTCTGAACCATCCGAATTATACCAACGATCGACATCGCGATACCCAATAATTTTGGTAGGGGCATCAATGTCGTTTACGTAAACCTTGAAATCCTCTCCAATATTTGTAGGATGGTTGATGCTTAATCCATTAATTTCTTTTACCTCTGCGGCAGTTTTAATGGGATACAAAGAATAGGGATCTTTTAAAACAAGTTGGTTTGCATCATACCGTTCCATCCGCAATCCCAGACGGAAAATTAAATCTTTAACCTGGAATTGGTCTTGTAACCAAGCCGCTATATAAACAGGTTGAAATGCGCCTATAATTTTATTATCCTTATTGTTTAAGAATTTCTCTATGGAAGGTTTTCCCGAAATTCTCTTCCCCAAATAATCATATCCGAAATAATTTACATATGCATTGCCATTGTTTAGCAATTCGTCAGCATTGAACATATCCAAAGAAAAATCTTCTGGGTTGTATGAGTTAATATCTACAAAACTTCGTTCGTTTATGTTCTGCATATAGACATCCTTTGCCCCTTTGGCAATCAGTTTTTCTCTGAATGCCCGGTCAAAATGCGATTGTTCTCCATAATTAATCAGGCGATTGTAGCGAACTGTATCTGTAAACACACCATTGGCATCATAACTGAGTATCGGATTGGACAAATCCAATTCGGAAATATGCTTGTTCATTAACTGGCGCATCAACACCCAAAGTCCATTGGCACCCAAGCCATACCCTCGAAAAATTTGTTGTTCGTACGAAAAACCTGCCGACAAATCATGTTGTGTTCTCTCTCTTCCGCCTACAGTTTTGGGCTTGACTGACATTTGACCTGAGGCAAACAATGTATATTGCTCACTATTATTTTTAGTCCAGCCCGAAGTATTTCCACCAGGGGTTGGAAACAAAGAATAAACCGAATTGGGATTTAACCCATTCAGCAAGCCCTGCGATTGCAATATGGTATTTGAATTGTTAATGTTAAAGCCACGACTTTTGTAATAACTGTAAATATTTTCGGTGTATTTGGCACGCAAAGAATTGAGGTCACTGGGTGTAAATTTTAACAAGGTATCGGCAAAGCCCACTTGTTCCCAATAGTTCTTCAATTGCACGTAATTTCCAAATTGGTCGCGAACAATCTTGGGTTCTTTGTTGTCGGGATAATAAAATACCGCCGTTGGATATGCCTGAAAAGTGCCGAGATACCCATAGTCGAAAATATTGTCGAGATGTCTCGCATCGCGCGTTTCAAAATAATTATTGAAATAATTTGCACGAACCAAATAAAACGCATTTTTAACCGAACTTTCTTTATTGGTTTTGAAATTTTGCGTAAACTGCAGGTATCCATTTATATTGGAATTGTCGTTTCGTGCATTATTTTTAAAGTTCATGGGTGAATTCGTCACCCCCAACCCATTTGAATACGAATAATTAAGAGACCCTACAATCGTAATACCCGAAACAGGTCGCCATTCTAATTTTCCGACAAAATTTGCATCGGCCCTGGGGCTATTGGGTCTCGCTTTTAACCGGGTAAAGTCTGATTCTCGCAAATAGCTCGCATTGTGAACAAATCCATTGGGGGTGAACCGCATAGGGGTTTCCTCAATTTCCCTCAGTTTAGATTCGTTTACCACATATACCCCAGTTCGCGTTGGAGCGGGATCTTTATAATATCCAAGAGTTCCTGTAGCCATATAACCCAGTTTTATCACTTTGCGTTTTTTTCCACTTACAGGATCTTTCTCGTCTTTTACCCACAAAGGCCCTGTAACAACCCCCTGGACCGTATTGTGTCCAAACGCATCCAACAGGGTTGAGGTTTGACCTTCTACCAGAAAAACGACCTTTTCAGTCGCACTTTTTGAGGTAAAAGAAAATGCCCCCCCTGTTAAATCTCCGAATTCAGCAGGAATTCCGCCCACATTTGCAGCGATTTGTTCTGTACCCAATGTGGGTAATCCCCCACCACCAAACTGTCGGACACCATCAATGTACGTTCCATTTCCATCCGCACGGGTCCCCCTAACTGAAATACCCTGGGGGGTAGAGATAATTGCGGCATTCGTACTCTCCAATAATCCCACTCCACGCTGGCCCGACTGTATTAGCTTATCACCATCCAATACATGTTCATTTCGATACATGTCTACCGGACCTCTTTTGCCTTTTACACGAATAATAACAGGACCGCCAACACCCGTTTTTACAAATATTATTTCTTCGGGTTCGTTGAATCCTTTCAACAAGGTAATGCCTGTTAAATTCTGATCAGGAAATCCACTTTTTGTGGCTTGGAGATCATATATTCCAGGATTAAGGGTAGTAAAACCCGCGTTGCCATCAGAATCTGTGGTATCAGATGCAACATCGATATTGTTCAGGGTTAATCGAATGGTTACACCACTCAACTTCTTTCCCTCTTCATCCTTTGTTGTAATTCTAAAATCGGCAAAGTTGGTCTGTGAAAAACCATAGGCAATAGATAAAAAACAAAGTGTTAAGGTGGTAATTTTACGTATACAATACTTCATAAGCTCTTGCGGTTAATTTTGGGTAACTGATTTGGAAATCCCTAAACATTCGCAAGTTTACCCATTTTAATAGAATTGACCAAATTTTAACGACCCAAAAAAATGGATATTTTAATATACAATTATACCCTTGGAAGAGATTTGAGAAATTCCCTTTCTATTGTATACAAATTCAATACTTTATCTACTATTATCTCTGAAATCTTAAGATAACTTTCAACCGTCCATCCAGCAATATGTGGACTAAAAATCACATTCGATTTTTTTGATAAGGCAGCAAAGCAATGCTGAAACAACAAATTGCCATTCATTGGAGGTTCTGACGGTAAAACATCAGCGGCAAAGCCCAATATTTTGCCTTGATTAAGTCCATCCATCACAGCTTGGATATCTACAACCCCTCCTCGAGATAGGTTAAGCAACCAAAAAGGCTTTGGAATTTGCGCTATTCGGGAAGCATTTAACCAGTCTTGGGTTTCAGCGGTTAAAGGAACATGGAGGGTAAGTATATCGGAGCATGCTAAAAGTTCTTGCTCAGAAACCTCCTTAACGTACCCATTGGAAAATCCAGAAATGTATTTGTCGTGGGCTATGATTTTGACGCCAAAACCCACCAATTTTTGGGCTACAGAAGATCCGGTATTGCCATAACCCAAAATCCCTATTGTACGGCCTTTTAATTCCATACCCCGATTGGCTTCCCTTTCCCATTTGCCATTTACGACACCAAAATGTGCGGGGAGCAATTTTGTAAACAATGCCAAAAGCATTCCGATTGCATGCTCGCCCACTGCGTCTGCATTGGCTTCTCCAGTATTAAAACAATATATTCCCAACTTGTCGGCAGCTTGTAAATCGATATGGTCCATACCTGCACCGCCCATACCAACCCAGCGCAAACAACCCCCAGCTTGCAAGACAATCTCATCGATGCGAATCCTACTTCTGAGTAATAAACCCTCTGGCTGTATAGTTGAAAGAACAGAAAGAACGTCTGAAGCCTGAATATCTTTATAGTCAAAAACCTCACAACCGAATGCTGTAAGATGTTCGTGAACATGCGAATGAAATGAGTCAATCAACAATACTTTGGGTGCTCTCATATTTACTGTTCTTTTCGCATTCGGTACCAATCCGATAGCCCAGATTCTGTAGTGTAATCATCGGTTTGCTGTTTGGGTTGAGAAATGGGAAAACCTTGGTCAGCCTGAAAAAATTGGATGGCTGCCATGCCCAGTAAATCACTTTCTTCATGGCTCAAAATCCGGTTTCCAAAGTCCGACCCAGTAAAATATTCTTGGATAAAATGCGTATCGAATTTGCCGTGAATAAAAGCGGGATGGGTCATTACAAATTCGCCAAACATGAGGGTTGTTTCAACGCCCACGATTACATATTCAGAGATGGCCCTTCTCATTCGATCTATCGCCTGCAGCCTTGTTGGTGCCCAAACTATAAGTTTTGCCAACAGATTGTCGTAGTAGATGGGAATATCTGTACCACTTTCAATACAATCATCTACACGGATACCAATTCCTTGCGGTAATTTATATGTTTTCACCCTACCCACATTGGGCAAAAATTGATTGGCAGGGTCTTCTGCACAAATCCGCAATTCAATTGCATGTCCATGGATATGTAAGTCTTCCTGATAAAATCCCAGTCTTTCTCCAGCTGCAACCAAAATTTGCTCCCGGACCAAATCAATACCCGTTATCATTTCTGTAACAGGGTGTTCGACTTGCAGTCTCGTATTCATCTCCAAAAAGAAAAATTCCATCGCCTCACTCAATAAAAACTCAACGGTTCCAGCACCTGAATAATTACAAGCCTTCGCAACATTCACCGCCGCTTCCCCCATTTTCTTTCGCATCTGGGAATCAAGAACCGAACTGGGTGCCTCCTCTACCAATTTTTGGTGACGCCGTTGAATACTGCATTCGCGTTCAAACAAATAGCATGTATTGCCAAAGTTGTCAGCCATGATTTGTATTTCTATATGGCGTGGACTGCCTATATATTTTTCTATAAAAACACTGTCATCCCCAAATGCATTGCGGGCTTCATTTTGAGCCATTTGTAGGCTAGACAAAAAATCTTCCTTGCTATACACTACCCTCATTCCCTTTCCACCCCCACCCGCACTCGCTTTAACCAAAACTGGAAAACCTATTTTTATGGCTATGTTTAACGCACTTTCGGGGTCCACAATGGCTTCATCAATTCCAGGTACCAAAGGAACACCGAAAGCTTTTACTGCTTGTTTCGAAGCGATTTTACTCCCCATTACCTCCATTGATTCTGCACTTGGTCCAATCAAAACAATGCCATGATCTTTTAATAATCTGGCAAATTGGGCATTTTCACTCAAAAATCCATAGCCGGGATGAACCGCTTCAGCACCTGTTTTTTTGCAAAGATCCAAGATACGGTCCATTCGCAAATAACTATCCACACTCAGGGCTGTCCCTATACAATATGCCTCGTCGGCGTGGCGAATATGCAAGGATTCTGAATCTGCTTCACTGAATATAGCAACCGTTGAAATGCCCATTTCTCGACATGTCCTCATCACACGAATGGCAATCTCTCCCCGATTGGCTACCAGAATCTTCTTAAACAAGACCATGTTACAAATATCGCTTTTGACAACCGATTTGCATCAACTTCAGTGCAATTTGCTTTCAGATACTCGATTTAAATTACCTTCGTACTTTCCATTTTCAATGAATAAACTGAAAAGAATAGCCTTGCTAATCCTTGCTGAATTTCAACTGGACTTAAAAAAACCTGCTGTTCTGGCATCTGCATTCTTGCAAATGGCAACCATGGCGTTGCTAGCGTTTTTGTCTCAACCCAGTATCAATGCAACAATTTGGAGCAGTCTTTTTTGGATAATTCTTATTTTTTGCACCTTACAAGCCGTTTCTAAGAATTTTTTGGGTGTCCATAGAGCCCGATGGATTTACTTCAACCAACTTTCTTCGGTTCAGTCTATTTTGTGGTCTAAAATGGTTTATGGCTGGATTTCGATGATTGTATTAACCTGTGCAAACCTGTTGTTTTTTGGATTTTTTATGGGGTTTCCGATCGCACATCCCGGTGCGTATTTAACAAACTTGATACTGGTTGCGGCAGGGATTGGTAGTGTATTTACCCTGATTGGGGCAATTGCTTCAAAAGCCAATCAAGCCGGATTTCTTGCCCCTGTTTTGAGTCTTCCGGTTATTTTGCCCCTGATATTGGTAGGAATGCAAGCCTCAAACAAAACACTCAACCCGGTACTTGTTTCTTCTGTTTACAAAGACATCGCCTTGGTGGGGGCATTGGATTTCCTTATCGTGGTTCTGTGCGGGATATTGTTTCAACCACTCTGGAAAGAATAACGACTATACCTCTCTAACAAGCCTATCAAGGCAAGACCCGCTGACATTTTTTTCTTTTCAACCAGCCACGAGAGTTGAAAAACACCAGCACATCAAAAAAAACAACGCTGCATTGTTGCCTCTGAATTAACATTTGTACATCTTATTTACCAACCCAATCGTTCAAAATTCTTACGGCCTCGTCAAAACCAGCATCCTCTCTGTAACGCTTCAACCAATCCAATTTTTGTGCCTTTTTGGTGGCGTCGTTATTAACGTCTTTCATGTCTTCTTCTAAAGCCATTACAGTATCGCATATACTGTGGTATTTGTAATCCCGAAAGGGTTTATCTTTTGCTCTCATTATTTCCTGCTGAACCTCAAATTGCTTTAAATTCAGTGAATACGTATATTTTTTTCGGACTTCAGCCAATTCTATGGCACGCTGAGCAACCAAATTATAATACTCGTTTTTTGAAATGCGCTTTCTGGCAATTTCGATTGCCTTCTTGCGATTTATTTCTTTAAAAGTATTGAAGGGTTTAAAGACCGCAGCGGGAATTTTGTCGTACGCCAGATGAAAATCCATCTCTTTCTCACCTTGGTCGATTCCGTCGTAGATATCGGGCAAAACCACATCAGACTCAACCCCTTTCAATTGGGTTGTTCCTCCATTGATTCTGTAAAACTTCTGGATGGTTACTTTTAGCTGACCGTAACCTCTTGGGAAGTTCTCTGTTGTCAGACCTTCTTCAAGAGGAACGAAAGTTTGAACCGTTCCCTTACCATAAGTACTCTTACTACCCAAAATAATCGCTCGACCGTAGTCTTGGAGGGCGGCAGCCAATATTTCAGAGGCAGAAGCGCTGTAGGTATTGGTTAGAACAATGAGTGGACCACTATAATTTACCACAGGGTTTACATCTTTGTGGACTTCAATTCCCCGCATATCTTTCACCTGAACAATCGGCCCTTGGGGTATAAACAGACCGCCCATCTCAATTACATCTGCCAAACTGCCACCCCCATTATTTCTCAAATCCAAGACAATCCCAGAAACACCTGACTTTTTTAACTTTCCAATTTCTATTGTTACATCTTCAGCGCAATTTCGACCCCGGCCTCGCTGACTGAAATCGGCATAAAAACTGGGTAAGTAAATTAGACCATACGACTTGTCAAGATATTTTACAATCGCGCTGCGGGCAAAACTTTCTTCAATCACTACAACTTCCCTGATGATAGAAATTACCACAATCGATGCGTCGGGTTTTTTTACTGTTAAGCGAACTTGTGTGCCTTTTTTACCGCGAATCAATTGGATTGCATCGTCGAGTTTCATGTCAACGATGTCTACGGATTCTGCCAATCCTTGGGCAACTTTCAAAATCAAATCACCGGCCTTTAACTCTCCCTGACGAAAACTTGCACTTCCTGGAACAATTTTTTCTACTTTCACATATCCATCACGCTCGGTGAGAGTTGCACCAATTCCCTCCAGCTTGCCTGTCATTGAGATGTCGAAATTTTCTTTGTCTTCGGGCGGAAAATAGTTTGTATGTGGATCATAAATTTCTGTAATCGTATTTGCATACATACCGATTTGATCCTTTCGATCCATTTTTCTCAACCGCTTAAACCAATCCGTATAGAATTTTTTGGTTTCGTTTCTGGCTTCCAATTCCAGTGTGTCAAAAGGCTTTTGTTTGGCGGTTGAAGACGAATCCTTGATCTTTTTTTGGGTTTCAATCTTGCGTGAGAGACGTTCGAGGGTCTGAAACTTGAGCCATTTGGTCCAATCGGCGCTGAGAGAAGGCCAATTTGGATGAAACCCCTGGGGTTTATCATACACTGTGTAACTCTCATCTATGTTGTAGTTCATCGGTGTGGAAAGCGAAGAGACAATCAAGGGTTCTATTTTGTTCATCTGACGATTTAATATCGACCATGTAGTGTCAAAAAAATCGAACTTCCCGAGCAAAATTTGATCGTCAATCTCCGTTTTATACTCCGATAAACGGTCGATATCACTTTGCATAAAAAAATGCTTGTCTCGATCAATATTATTTATCAAATTGGAAAAAACATCTTCTGATAATGTGTTGTCAATATCTTTGGATTGATAATGTGCCTCGTTGAGCATAAACAACAATGTTCCCAAAAAATTATTGCTCCCATCAAATTTCTTGTTACTACAAAAAACAAACAATGCCAAAACCAAAGCTGTTGTTGTCACAATAATCCACTTACTACTTCTCATATTCTCTTATACTTTAACAATTCTTTTTTTACACAATCTTTCTCAGGGCCCATTGGGGGGAATCGGTTGCCCTGGAGGGCCAGGCTGCCCTCGGGGTGTCGGAGGAATGGCGCCTCCGGGTCTGCCGGGATTGCCTCCGGGTCCGCCGGGATTGCCTCCGGGTCCGCGGGGTCCTTGCAAAGAATTCATGTTGTTGGACATGGCCTTTTTGGGCTCATAGTACTTACCCAAACCCAAGGTTTCAATTCCTTGGTTAAAAACCAAATCTACAGGAATCCCAGAAACTTCTATACGTTTTAAATCAATCGCCAAAGAATTGCCGATTACTCCCCGAGAATCCAGTATATCTTTCACGCCCAACGCATCACCATTGCCCTGTAAGATGAGTAGTTCCGTTGCCAAATCGGAAATAACTTTTTTCATTTTAATCACATCCACGCGGTAATATCTTTTTTCAGCAGCATTATCACCAACAATCTTCCCTTTTTCCTCCAAAGCAATGGCCTCAGCTTTTAATAGGGTGTTGAAAATGATCATATTGGCTTTGCCATGGGCCGAGGATGCCCCAAAACGAACTGATCGAAATACACTGGCAACAAAGGTTACATAGTAGTCTTCAATACTTCCCTCGAGTTCCTTCTTATCGAACAATTGTGTTACCATGTACAATCCCAAGACATCGGCTTTGCATTCTTCAATTGCCGAGTAATCGGCACCAAGTGCTTCACGAACAGTGGTTTGATTATTATTAACCAAATTCTTCACCCCCAAACCGTGCGCCACTTCATGAAACATGACATTCGAAAAGAAAGCATCAAACTTTATATTACCCTGTTGAGAAGGAGAAATAGAAATCAGGGAAATAGGCAAGACGATGTTCTCAAATTTTGCACGCATGGTATTTTTGAGTTGTGAACGACGGGTTCCAAAATATTTTTGAATGCGCTCATCGTTCGGCAAATTCACCGCAATTGTTTTACTTCCGGCATTGCATTCGCCTGCATAGTAAACAACATCAAATACCGCCAACTGACTCAATGCTGATTTTGGTTTTGTAATGGGTGGGAAATTTTCTTCCATGATGGGTTCATCGATGAAATTTTCATCGATGGTTGAGGCATTCAATACTGGCTTATATTCTTTTTCTACGGGCAAGTTGGCTTGTAATTCGGGAAGAAATGCAATGAATTTTTCGAGTTTGGAACCCCATTCTTTGTCGCGAACCAATACGTATGCCTCGAAGGATGTTTTCCTACCCGCATATTTGTCTTCATAATTCTCAATTGGACCGATAATAATATCCAAATGCGATTTTAACGACAACCACTCAACATCAGATGTTATATAATCGTCGGTCATCATCGCCAACGCCCTATTTTTCAAATACATGGCAAACGCCGAATCTTCTTTTTCAATGGCCGTACTTGCGATGAACAATTCATCCGCAATTTCGATCATCTCTCCACGATAATATTCAGAGTATTTGATGGTCTGATAGTCTTTCCCTCCCGCTGTGTGAAAGGGAAAACCCGCGGGATCTGGGATAATTGGTTTGGTAGGATCTACCGTCTTAAGGTCGCGTGGACCCGGGGGTTTGAATTCACGCACCACAGTGTAAGGATCGTAAATCAGATCCCTCATCATTTTATCAGCGGTCGCTGTATCAAATCCAATTGGATAAAAATTTGAGCCAGGGGGCTTTGGCCCATATCCTTTCACGAACGGTTTGTCGTTATTAAGTCTATCCCAGGGTCCGTAATTAATTTCAGCAAATTTACGCTCGCTGCTATCTTTAATGCCAGCAAGGATCTTCTTCTTTTCACCAATGGTTTGCTTCCAAAAAAGGCCATCCAGAATCTCTGCAGCTTTTATCAAGTGTGTGATACAAGTTCTTTCTGCAATACTTAGCTTTGCAGTATCAGTTAATAATGTGAATTTTTTATAGGTTTTTAGCTGCTTCGCTGCTTCATTTTCAGGTAAAATTAACGAAGTGTTGGCCTTGGCCGTTGTTTTACTTTTTGGGGTTTTCTGTGCACAAATCGGATGAATAATTAATGTCGATACAAGCAGGAATATCACATAATTTTTAAGGCCGACGGATAAATTAACAAAGATTTTTTTCATATTCGAACTACAAACCTACAAGAATTTTGCCAGAAGCGTAATAGTATTATAACTCTAACCCATTAATTTCTAAAATATTTTATTGGTTGACAATATTGTCTTGTAAAATACCTCACAAAAATTCAAAATACCTTTGCTTGTTGGCGAAAAAACTCCAATTTTGCAGGCTTTAATACTATTGGACTCCTTCAACTTCAAAACCTATCAGCAACTTCACTTGTCATTTGACAATGCAAGTGATTCTGTTTGCATCGAAAATGAATTGTTGCCCACAAGCTATTTTGAATTGTCAAAACCTACTGGAAAATATTTGCCTGGTTTCTTGCTTAAATTACTCAATAAGATATACAAAAATGGATTCGTGCGCATGATTGGAAATGCGAATTGTCCCGGATTGTATTTCCCGAAATTACAGGAAATCTCCACAACCAAAAAAGGAACACTAGATCTAAATTGCGGGTTTTTAATTGCAAATATATTGGGCAACGAAAACCTTCCCAATGCCATTGTAATAGAAGCAGAACCCTATATGGTTTTAAAAATAAGAAGTGAGTGGCTCTGTTTCGAGGATTATCTCAATGCAATGAATTCGAAATACCGAATTCGAACCAACAAAGTGCTCGAAACATCAAAAGAATACGATTGCAAACTACTAAACCATCGCGAAGCCAATGAATGGATTCCCCAATGCGCAAAAATGTTAGGGAATAATCTCAAAGAAAAAACTTTGGCTATTTCTTCCAACCTCCCAGCCATGCTTCACACCTTTTCAAGGGTATTAAAATCTGATTATGTCGTTTGGGGATATTACCGCAATGAAAACCTCTGCGGATTTATTGCTGCTATACCCGACAAAAATGGATTATATGCAATGCATATTGGACTCAACGATGAAGCAGCGAATAACCAATTATACCAACGGATGCTTTATGATCTAATTGGGTTCAGCATCTCAACGAAAAAAGAATTCGTTACCTTTGGCCGAACAGCCACAGAAATTAAAAGCACCTTGGGAGCTGTCGCAGTCGAAAATAGTTATGTTTTTTTTTCAAAGAGTAAATCTTTGTTCTACTTGGTAAAATTGTATAAAAATTATTTTCACAAACCCAAAAAATACACCTTGAGAAATCCATTTAAATAGCCTAAATGGAGTAATTCAGTTGTAGACTTTCTGTTTCAATTTGCATCATTGGGATTGATGTTCAAACATTTTTGTATCTTTGCGCCATAGAATAACCATGATTATTGGCATCCCAAAAGAAATTAAAAATAATGAAAATCGCGTGGCCTTAACCCCCGCCGGTGCAAGTGAATTAATCAAAAATGGCCATGCATTGTATGTGCAATCTACCGCTGGAGAAGGAAGTGGTTTTTCAGATCAAGATTATTCATTCGTTGGTGCCTCTATCCTCAAAAGCATAGAAGAAATATATGCAATTGCCGAGATGATCATCAAGGTCAAGGAACCCATAGAAAGTGAATATCAATTGATTAAAAAAAACCAACTACTATTTACCTATTTTCACTTTGCCTCCTATGAACCTCTCACCCATGCCATGATTAAAAGTGGTGCTGTCTGCTTGGCATACGAGACCGTTGAGAAACCAGACCGAAGCCTGCCATTGCTGGTTCCAATGAGTGAAGTCGCTGGAAGAATGAGTATTCAAGAGGGTGCCAAATACCTCGAAAAACCAATGGGTGGCAGGGGTGTACTACTGGGTGGCGTTCCCGGGGTAAAGCCAGCCGAAGTGCTTGTTTTTGGCGGTGGTATCGTAGGTACACAAGCTGCTAAAATGGCCGCTGGATTAGGTGCCAGAGTTACCATAATGGACATCAGTTTGCAGCGTTTACGCCAACTTGACGATATCATGCCCCCGAACGTAGAAACACTAATTTCGAATGAATACAATGTACGCAATGCCGTAAAAACCGCTGATTTGGTTATTGGTGGCGTACTAATCCCAGGTGCCAAAGCCCCTAAGTTAATAACCCGAGATATGCTCCATACCATGAAAAAAGGCGCGGTGATTGTAGATGTAGCCATCGATCAAGGAGGTTGCTTTGAAACTTCAAGACCTACTACCCATGCAGAGCCATGCTACGAAGTCGAAGGCGTTGTTCACTACTGTGTTGCTAACATGCCAGGCGCCGTTCCTTATACATCCACTTTGGCATTAACCAATGCAACCCTTCCATACGCAGTCCAATTGGCCAATAAGGGTTGGAAAAAAGCCTGTGCAGATAGCCTTGAATTGCGTCTAGGTTTGAATGTAATTGATGGTAAAATAGTGTATAAAGGGGTCTCCGATGCCTTTAACTTAGAATATACTCCGGTTGATCAATTTTTGAATTAAGATACCATGACCAAACTGGTCAATTACCGCGTTTACGGAGCAGAAAATCCCACTTCAATTTACATTTTGCATGGTATTTTTGGGATGCTCGACAATTGGCATCTGCTTGCAAAGAAACTCGCCGAACGCCATAGGGTAGTTTCTTTTGATGCACGCAATCACGGACATAGTTTTCATTCTAATTCTAATACCTACAATGAAATGTGCAGTGATTTGAAGCAATTAATGCACCACCTCAACGATAAAATGGGTATCCTATTGGGACATAGCATGGGAGGCAAAACAGCCATGCGCTTTGCGCATTTATATCCCGAAATGACAAAACAGTTAATTGTGGTAGACATCGCGCCCAAGGCCTATGCTCCCTCTCATTTAAATTATTTCCGTGCATTCAAAGAAGTTCCTTTGCATACTCTAGGTTCAAGAAAAGAAATCGAATTGGCCTTTGAGCCTTATGCACCGGATAGGGTAGTAAGGCAATTTATTGTGAAAAATATCGTATCGAATGCAAGTGGAGGGTATACCCTTAAAACAAATATTGAAGCAATTGAACGTTACTATGAAGAAATTGTGGGGGAATTGCCCATCGAATCAAGCTGTTTGAAGAAAACAGATTTTGTTTGTGGTAGCAATAGCAACTATGTAAATGAAGAAGATGAGCAAGCAATTTTACAGCATTTTCCCAATGCCCGATTTCACAGGGTTAACAACGCTGGACATTGGGTCCATGCAGATAACCCCCAGGGTTTCTTTGATTGTTTGCAGGGAATTCTCCACTAACTTCTGCTTCTGCTTTCACTTTCGTACCTTCGTCATCAAATGAAGACGCGAAAGCAAATAGTCCTCTTACTACTACTTTTTATGGTAAAATGCGTTAACATCGCATGGGGAAATACAAATTCGCGCCACAAAGAACCTGTTCAATTGCCAACTGCCGATCCCAGACCCTCTTGGGTTAGCATGCACATTGGTCCCGGATATCAATTCAATGCAGGCGATTGGAGTGCGCGATACAGAAGCAATGCTTTTTTACACGCAGGTGCCGAATACCAACACCAAGAAAAATGGCTCTTGGGTTTCGACTATATGCCTTATTTTAGTGGCAATGTAAGAAAAGATAGTATGTATGGCGCAATGGTTGGTCCTTCCAACTACCTGTTCGATATAAATGGAAATCCTGCCATCATTAGGACATACTTACGCGGTTTTAATCTGAGTGCAGTGGGTGGGAAAATATTCCCCATACGGCAAAGTACATCCAAAAATCCCCGAACACTTTCGTTCATTGCCATGGGGGGGATGGGTTTTCATGAACATTACACGAAATTCGAATTTGACAAAGGCCGTTTACCACAACTAGAGGGTTTGTATGAAACTGGGCACGACAATTACCGCAGGGGGTTTAGCCTATCGCAACAATTTAGGTTACAATACATGAATACCGAGACACTGAGTTTCACCCTGGGGATTCACCTTATGCAAAGTTTTACCCAAAATATGCGTGATTGGGATATGGGTACAAATCGAATTCCCGATAGATCACAATTTGATTTTACAATCGGATTCAATGGAGGGCTGATCATTCCTGTAAATATTGGAAATTCGAATGGGCTAAAAGATGCAGACTATTTGGAATAAGCCATGATTCTATATACTATCGCGATACGGTGCTTTGGCCTATTGATGCGTTTTTCGGCCCTGTGGAATTTGAGGGCCAGAAAACTTAGCCAAGGTCAAGATTTGGCTTGGGCTAATTTGCCCACTGCAGAAAACAATGAAACACCGGGAAGCAATACAAAAAAACCGCCATTGGTTTGGATTCATTGCGCTTCCCTGGGAGAATTCGAAATGGCCAAACCCATCGTTTCAGCCCTGGAAGATACCCATCCCGGAATTCGGATATTATTCAGTTTTTTTTCACCTTCAGGCTATCAAAACGCAACCCTTTCCGAACATCATTTCAAAGCATACTTACCTTTAGACACAAAAAAAAATGCCAAAAAATGGATTGCCCATTGGCAGCCTTCACTGGCTATTTTTATTAAATATGATTTCTGGTTCAACTTGATAAATGAAACCCTTGGGAAACAGATTCCAATTCACGCTTTGGGGGTTGCTTTAAGACCTGACCATTTTTTATTTACTTTTTTTGGTACACCCTGGCTGAAATTGATTCGTAAATTTCAAAGTGTTGGCGTTATTAACCAAGCCATGGTAACACTGGGCCAAACCTATGGATTAAACAATTCCTTTGTTTTTGGCGACCCCAAATTTAACCGTACAGTCCAACGGCTCGAGACCATTCAATTGCTACCCAAGGTATTCCTAAATTGGATTTCCTCAGACAATATACTCATTTTGGGTAGTTGTTGGCCTGCTGAAATAAATCTTTTAAAACAGTATTTGAAGATCCATAAACTCCCCCTTGGATGGAAAATATTGATTGCCCCCCATGATATTCAAACAGACCACTGTCGGGAAATTGTGAATTCATTACAAGTGCTTAAACCCATACTATTGTCCAATCAAAACGACCATCAATACACTGATTTGTCGGATGCTTCAAACGAATTCGGAAATTGTGTTATTTTGGATTCAATGGGTACACTCGCCGAATGCTATCGACATTCCAAGATTGCCTTTGTTGGGGGGGCATTTGGCAAAGGCTTACACAATATTATTGAGGCTGCTGTTTTTGGAATGCCGATATTATTCGGTCCCAATCATTCTAAATTTCCAGAAGCGCAACAATCTATTGATGCCGGATTTGGATTTTCAATTTCCAATCAAACAGCATTTAATGAAATGCTCAATCGATTGTTTTTTGATCCTAATTTAGTGGCCCATTGTGCAGAAATTTCGAAGAAATTTTCCATTTCTCAGCAAGCCGATATTTCAAAATTCTGTAAGTCAATCCCAGAAATTGTCTAAAAAGTCAGTCGCATTCAATCAAACTAAAGTTAAACTTTTCAAAACCAATTGTACAAAATCTTATTCCTATTGCCTACAGTATTTACAAAATACGAAAAATCCTTCCCCGTTTCAAGATTGAATTGTCGAAAAGGTCATGTAGGGGATTAGATTGGGCTAACTTTGGTGGTCAACCCGTTTTTCCTAAACAATTACCGGCATCTGCCAAAACTACAAATGTCAACTTGGCATACCTATTTAGGTCAAACTGACACTATTACGGACTTAAAATAATGCATTCCCAATTTTTAGCCATTGGCACGAGATTGGCTAATCAATTGTAACTAAAAATATATACCATGTCTCTAAACATCAAACCATTGGCCGACAGAGTTCTTATTGAACCTGTCCAAGCTGAACAACAAACTGCTTCAGGAATCATCATTCCAGACACTGCAAAAGAAAAACCCCAAAAAGGCACCGTAGTTGCGGTTGGACCGGGAAAAACAGACGAGCCCGTTACAGTTAAAGTAGGAGATAGTGTTTTGTACGGAAAGTACGCTGGCACTGAATTGGCTCTGGGTGGAAAAGATTATCTCATCATGCGCGAAAGCGATATTTTAGCAATTATTTAATAATTTACAGAACACAATAAAAACATTATGGCAAAAAAAATAGATTTTAACCTTTCGGCCCGAGACGGCCTAAAGCGCGGCGTAGATGCATTGGCTAATGCCGTTAAAGTAACCCTTGGACCAAAAGGAAGAAATGTGGTAATCGATAAAAAATTTGGTGCACCGCAAATTACCAAAGATGGTGTTACAGTTGCAAAAGAAATTGAACTTTCAGACCCTGTTGAAAACATGGGTGCCCAAATGTTGAAGGAAGTTGCCAGTAAAACCGCAGATGTGGCTGGTGATGGTACAACAACCGCAACTGTATTGGCACAAGCAATCGTAACCGCAGGTTTGAAAAATGTAGCGGCTGGTGCCAATCCGATGGATTTAAAAAGAGGGATCGACAAAGCTGTTATCGCAGTTGTAAAAAAGCTTAATGATATGTCTCAAGCCGTTGGTGACGACAATAGCAAAATTGAACAGGTGGCCACCATTTCTGCCAACAACGATAGCAATATTGGAAAACTTATCGCTGAAGCGATGAAAAAAGTGGGCAAAGACGGTGTAATTACTGTTGAAGAAGCAAAAGGGACAGAAACAACTGTTGACTTAGTAGAGGGAATGCAATTTGACCGGGGGTATTTGAGTCCTTATTTCGTAACCAATGCCGAAAAAATGGAAACGGAATTGGAAAATGCCTACATACTGATTTACGACAAAAAAATAAGTAGCATGAAAGATTTGTTGCCTGTTTTAGAGAAAGTAGTTCAAACAGGAAAACCCTTGTTAATTATTGCGGAGGATATCGACGGAGAAGCATTGGCAACATTGGTTGTTAACCGCATCCGTGGATCTCTGAAAATTGCTGCTGTCAAGGCTCCTGGATTTGGAGACCGTAGAAAAGAAATGTTACAAGACATTGCTATCCTCACCGGTGGTTCTGTGATCAGCGAAGAACAAGGTCGTAAACTAGACGATGCAACGATAGAAGACCTTGGTCGTGCCGAGAAAATTACCATCAACAAAGACAATACAACTGTTGTAAATGGCGCTGGAGCAAAAGAAAGTATTGTCGCCCGCGTATCCCAAATAAAAGTACAAATCGAAAATACAACCTCTGATTACGACCGCGAAAAATTACAAGAGCGTTTGGCTAAGTTAAGTGGTGGTGTGGCCGTTTTGTATATTGGTGCAGCGACTGAGGTTGAAATGAAAGAGAAAAAAGACCGTGTTGATGATGCATTAAACGCGACTCGCGCAGCAGTTGAGGAAGGAATTGTCCCCGGTGGTGGTGTGAGTTTGATTAGAAGCATTGAAGCTTTGTTGAAATTAAAAGGCGAAAATGAAGATGAAAATACAGGGATTCAGATTATCCGCCGCGCGCTGGAAGAGCCCTTGCGTCAAATTGTTGCCAACGCCGGTGGTGAAGGAAGTATCGTTGTTCAAAAGGTAATCGAAGGTAAAGACGATTTCGGATACAATGCCCGAACAGAAAAATACGAAAATTTAATCGCGGCTGGGGTTATTGATCCAAAGAAAGTATGCCGCGTTGCCCTCGAAAATGCAGCGTCTATTGCTAGCATGATTTTAACAACTGAATGTGTACTGAGTGAAATTAAAGAGGAAGAAAAAGCCCACGCCCACGGACCAGACATGGGTGGAATGGGTGGAATGATGTAATTTCATTGGTCTTCGCTCAATCGTATTTTGAGGGGTAAATTCTGATAAACAACACAAAACAGGGCGGCCATTGTGCCGCCCTGTTTTGTGTTGCGTTATTTTCCTATTACATTTTATTGTGGCGCGCGCAAATCATTGGATACCATTTCGGTTAAACAGTATCGCCCTTTTTGTATTGCGATTTCATATACAATAAGTAAATAGGAGAGCAATGGTGAAATCATCATTGGTTTACAATTTTGTTCATCCGCAAAACCCTTGGCCACCGCAAATCCTGCTGCCTACAGTTTTATGAACCCCGCAGGTTGCTTTTCTCTCAAATGGCAATGGATTGCGAACCTTAATTCACAAAATGGAAGACCAACATTATTTTTACCATCCATTTGTTATTGCCAAAATGATTTGATTCACATCAACTATCTTTGCACAATGGGACGAATTATGGGTATTGACTATGGAAGCAAACGAACAGGTTTGGCCGTAACTGACCCGATGAAAATAATTGCCCAACCTCTTGAAATGGTTTATACCATTCACTTGAGACAATACCTAGATTCCTATTTGACAGAAGAAATTGTGGACTGTTTTGTGGTGGGGATGCCCACACAATTGTCGGGGGAAGATACCGATGCAACCCAACCTGTGAAACAATTTATCCATGCCCTACAAACCACATATCCAAGAATTCCTGTTGAAATTATAGACGAACGACTCAGCAGCAGAGAAGCACAAAACAGTATTCTTTTGTCTGGCGCGAAGAAAACCCAAAGAGCCGACAAAGGCCTTGTTGATAAGGTGAGTGCTGCGCTTATTCTTCAAACCTATTTACAAAAGATTTCATGATACTGCCCATTTACGCATTCGGCATGGACGTGCTCCGAAGAAAAGCAGATTCGATTAATTCTCAATACGAAGGTTTACAAGCGCTGATAAATAACATGTTTGACACCATGTACGGAAGCAATGGGATTGGACTTGCCGCTCCCCAAATTGGCTTGTCTATTCGATTGTTTATTGTTGATGGTTGTAAAATTGATGACGACAAAACCACAAAAAATTTAAAACAAGTGTTTATCAATGCCAAAATGATACAAGAATTTGATGCACCATGGGAATACGAAGAAGGGTGTTTGAGCATTCCTTTTGTTCGTGCCGATGTAAAACGTTCCTCTAAAATTACCCTTCAATATGTAGACGAAAATTTTATTGAAAAAACCGAAACCTATGAAGGAGTGGCAGCTCGAATTATTCAACACGAATATGACCACATAGAAGGAATCTTATTTACCGACCGCATCAGCCCGCTAAAAAGAAGTATGCTCAAGAAAAAATTACAAAATATTTCAAAAGGCTTTGTACAAGTAGCATACAAAATGAAATTTCCCAAGAAATAATTTGATTGCTATTGTAAGTCGCCGGCGGACCCTTGAATCAGAAAGTTTAAACGAATGTATCTTTTGGGGCGGCGAGAACCCTTAAAAATTTTCTTTCAAAAATTTGAGTGCCAATCCAATCTGATTTTCAACGGTCTTTGGAGATATATCCATTAAATCAGCAATCTCTTTGTAACTCATTTCGTGCTTCCGACTAAACAAAAAAACCTGTTTGCATTTATTGGGCAACCGATCGATAAGTGCATGTAATCTCGTCTCTGTTTCTCTGGCTACCATATTTTGCAAAATGGTATTGTCTTTACTTGTAACAGGCATGTTGGTGGGCATAGAATCAAAGGGCAATCGGTCTCTCTTAATTTTATTCAAACAACGATTCTTTACTGCCCTAAACAGATAACTTTTTAAGCCATCTTCAGCCAAAATATCTGCTCTGCGCTCCCATATTGCCATAAATACGTCATTAACAACCTCTTCGGCATCGGCCATATTGTTGGTAATGGATATTGAGAATTGAAGCAATGCCGGACGGTATTGCTTGTATACAGATTCAAATGAAGGGATGGGTTTCAACAACAAGGGGGTTCTATATTTTGCAAGGTAACAAAAAACTCATGCAATTTCTGGCGAGGGGGTTTTAGTTGCCTACATCACTCAAGAATTGAATGTGCATGATTTCCAATTCTTCGTGGCTATATTCTCCATCGAAATAATCGACAGCAGCATCGACATCGGCTATTTCCATCGAACGAAAATAGGCCGTGATTTCATTTTGCAATTCTTCCTCCAAAAACTCATTGAAAAAATAACGTAAATTGAGTTTTGTACCCGAATTGACAATTTGGTTTAATTCCTGTAACAATTCGTCAAAACTAATCCCCAACTGTTTAGAAATAACGGGCAAATCAACTTTTTTATCGACATTAAGTATAATATTGACCCGCTTGGCCGAACGCTCTGAATTGCCCTTAAGAACAATATCTTGTTGACGTTCGATGTTGTTTTCCAACACAAATTTGGCAATATACTCCACAAAAGGCTCTCCAAATTTGCTTGCTTTGTTTTTGCCAACACCATTAATATTGCTAAGTTCTTCGAGGGTAATGGGGTATTTTGTGGCCATATCTTCGAGACTGGGGTCTTGAAAAATCACGTAGGGCGGCAAACCTTTCTCTTTGGCAACCTTTCGACGCAAATCCTTTAGGTGAGAAAATAACTCTTCATCACAAATACTCTCAGCCTTGAAATATTCAAAATCTTCGTCGTTCACACTTTCGTATTCTATATCTACCGCCATTTCAAGGGGGGTAGGCGATTGAATATATTCATCGGCACTGGGCAACAAACTCAAAAGTCCATATTTTTCGATATTTTTATTCAAAAATCCCTGTACCAAAGCCAATCTAACCAGTGATTTCCAAAACAGTTTGTCTTTGTGTTTACCAAATCCAAAATCAGCCAATTCACTGTGGCCATAGTCTTTGATCGCATCGGTCTTATTTCCTACAAAATAATTGACCAAATGGCTAATAGACAGTTCGTTTTTGAGTTTGCCGATGGCTTTTAACATGACTACAAGTTCCTGCGTAACATCCTTCTTTGGCTTGGGATGGGCGCAATTGTCACACATTTTATTACAGTTTTTCTCATGGAATATTTCACCAAAATAGTGAAGCAACATTTTACGACGGCATTGACTGCTTTCGGCAAAGGCAGCTGTTTCCGCGATGAGTAAAGTGCCAATTTCTTGTTCGGCAACAGGCTTGTCCTTCATAAACTTCTCCAATTTTTCAATGTCACTGGGGTTATAAAGTAATAAACAGTCTCCCTGCAAACCGTCACGGCCTCCCCTACCTGTTTCTTGGTAAAATCCCTCTAAACTTTTGGGGACGTCGTAATGAATAACAAAGCGAACATCGGGTTTGTCGATGCCCATTCCAAAAGCGATGGTGGCAACAATAACATTGCAGTCTTCCATCAAAAAAGCATCTTGGTGTTGCACACGGACCTTTGATTCTAGTCCGGCATGGTAGGCAAAGGCCTTGATGCCATTCATATTGAGCATTTCTGCTACTTCTTCTACTTTCTTTCGCGACAGACAATACACAATACCACTAGAATTGTGGTGCCCCTTGATAAAAGAAATTATTTCTTTGTGAACGGTATCCTTGCGGCCTTTGGGACGAACCTGGTAAAATAAATTGGGGCGATTGAACGAACTCTTAAACAACTGGGCACTCATCATTCCAAGATTTTTTTGAACATCTTGTTGCACTTTGGGTGTGGCTGTCGCTGTCAAGGCCATTACGGGGACATCATCAATGGCTTTTATCATTTGTTTGATACGGCGATATTCGGGTCTAAAATCATGGCCCCACTCAGAAATACAATGCGCTTCATCCACTGCGACAAAAGAAATTTTAACCTGTTTGAGCAAATCGATGGTTTCTTCCTTTTTGAGTGTTTCGGGTGCAACATACAATAGCTTGGTTTCACCACTCAACACATCGTTCATCACCTGACAGAGATCGCCTTTGCTCAAAGTGCTATTGAGGTAATGGGCTAAAGAACTCTTATTCGCAAATCCTCGAATATTGTCGACCTGGTTTTTCATCAAGGCAATCAGAGGAGAAATCACAATGGCGGTTCCTTCCATCATCATCGCAGGCAATTGATAGCACATCGATTTACCAGCACCCGTTGGCATAATTACAAAACAATCTTTTTTAGCCAAAATACAAGATACAACAGCCTCTTGATTGTCTTTGAAACCATCAAAACCGAAAAACTCCTTCAGCACCTTACGGGGCTCTAATTTATGAACCACTTCGGTTGTTGGCATTCCCACAGAAAGTTATAAAATAATACATACTGAATTCATAATTTAGCAATATGTGAAAATACAAAAAAATAGATGTACTTCAACACAAATTTCAATTTTTGCAAACCCTCGCAAAATTTTAGGTTAATTTGCAACAAAAATACATGTCAATATCTTCTAGTAAGGCCGAATTAATCAAGAAATATGCCATTCAAGCCATTGACAGCGAGTTGCAATCTTTGCAACATTTGGGGGGATTTATTGGCGATGATTTTGCATCTGTTATAGAACTATTATTGAAAAATGAGGGCCGAGCAATCCTAACCGGTATCGGTAAAAGCGCCATTATTGCCCAAAAAATTGTTGCCACGATGAATAGTACGGGTCAGCCTGCTTTGTTTATGCATGCTGCCGATGCCATTCATGGTGATTTGGGGATGATCCAAAAAAATGATATTGTCATTGCCATTTCCAAAAGCGGCAATACCCCCGAAATCCAATCTTTGGTTCCACTGCTTAAACGCAACCAGAATATTTTGGTAGCAATGGTGGGCAATATGCACAGCAAATTGGCTGAAACAGCCGATTATGTTTTGAATACAAGTGTCGATACCGAGGCCTGTCCCAATAACCTTGCACCCACTACCAGCACCACTGCACAATTGTTAATGGGCGATGCAATGGCCATCGCACTCATCCAAATGCGGGGATTTGACAGCGACGATTTTTCTAAATTCCATCCGGGAGGCACTTTGGGTAAACGGCTTTATCTTGAATGCGGCAACATTGCAGAACAAAACCAAAAACCCCAGGTGAAACCCAATGCACCTTGGAAAGAAGTAATACTCAGCATTACCAAAAATCGTTTGGGAGCGACTGCTGTAGTCGATGATCACAGCAAAGTGTTGGGCATCGTAACCGACGGTGATGTGCGCAGAATGCTTGAAAAATTCACCGATTTTGACTCATTCACAGCAGCTGATATGATGGGCAATAACCCTGCAATGGCAGACGTTGGTACCCTTGCAAGCGAAGTAGTTACAATGATGCAAGTCAAAAAGATTACCCAAATCATTGTTACACAAGAAAGTATTTACTTTGGAATAGTACATTTGCACGACTTTTATAAAGAAGGCATTGTATGAGTGTAAATAAAAACCACTATGTGTTGATTATGGCAGGCGGAATCGGAAGTCGATTTTGGCCCGCAAGCAAAAAAAGTTTTCCAAAACAATTTATTGATATTATGGGTACGGGCGAATCGCTCATTAAACAGACCTATACCCGCTTTTCTCATTTGGTTCCAAAAGAAAATATATTTGTCGTAACCAATTTTACCTACGTGGCATTGGTGCAAGAACACATCCCCGAAATTGATATTTCTCGTATATTATGGGAACCTATGGCAAAGAATACAGCTCCCTGCATTGCCTTGTCGAACCTACATATCGCCAAAAATAACCCAGATGCAATTTGTCTGGTTGCACCCAGCGACCACCTGATTAGCAACGAAATAGCCTTCATTGAAACGGCCAAACGAGCCATGGAATTTGCGGCAGAAAGCCAATCATTGGTTACATTGGGCATCACTCCTACCCGCCCTGATACAGGATATGGCTATATCCAATTTAACCCAAAAGTAAATGAAAATGGCTTTTTTAAAGTGAAAACCTTTACCGAGAAACCCACCGAAGATATTGCCAAAACATTTGTTGAAAGCGGCGAATTTCTATGGAATGCGGGAATTTTTGTTTGGAGCGTAAACGCCATTATGAAAAGCATCGCATCACACCTTCCCGAAATTCACCAGCTTTTTGAAACCATATCTGTCGACAGTGAAGACTATTCCGAGCAAATCGAAAATGCCTATGCCCTGTGTCAAAATATCTCCATAGACTACGGTGTTTTGGAAAAAGAAAGTGAAGTGTTTGTTGCACCATCTAATTTTGGTTGGAATGATGTGGGTACATGGAAAAGCCTATGGGATGTTAATACCCGCAACGAACACAACAATGCCCTCATTGGCAAACACATTCACCCATACAATACCGGTGATTCACTCATTTTCAATACTACCCAAAAACCTGTTGTTGTGAACGGACTTAGTAATGTTGTTATTGTAGCATCGGACGAAGTATTGCTGGTGATGAATAAAGACAAAGAACAAGAGCTTCGGAGTATTGTAAACGAAATCAAAGACCGCTACAAGGGAAAATACAACTAAACGCTGGGGCTTAGCGCACTCAGTTTTTGCTTCCCATAGATTTGTTTCAACCGCAGCAAAATATAGCATGGGAAAACCAATTACAAGCAAAGGAAATGCGCTCCTAGCACTGCATATTGCAGTATTTATTTGGGGTTTCACCGCGATATTAGGAAAACTAATTTCATACAACTCCTTTACTTTGGTATGGCATCGCATGCTCATTACCGCGCTGGTTTATCTTCTCATTCCCAGTGTTTGGCGACAGTTAACAGTCTTGCCCCTAAACACAATCAAAATTTTCTTGGGAATCGGCCTCATCGTCTGTGGCCACTGGCTTACATTTTATGGTAGTATTAAGTTGGGTAATTCTGTTTCAATTACATTGGCTTGTCTTGGTTCGGCTTCGTTTTTTGCGGCAATCATCGAGCCAGTTGTCATGAAAATACCCTTTTCGAAGCAACACATCGCACTCGGAGTGATTGTAATGCTGGGTATATTGCTAATTTACACATCACTCCCCCAACCCAAGGTACAAGGGGTTTCAAATGGCTTGGCCATTATTTCAGGATTATTGAGTGCTTTTTTGGCTGCAATCTTTACCATTTTGAATAAACAGCACATTAACAAAGCCCCCGCCTTGGCTATTTCAACACTTGAAATGATTTCAGGTGCGATTTTACTCACTGCAATTCTTCCTTTTATTGCCGAAAATCCTTGCTATTTCTGGCCTAGTGTAGACATCCATCTTTTGAGTCTGAATACCCTTAGCACCGGGGAATGGGACGGCATTTGGGTGCTTGTTTTGGCTTTGGTTTGCACCAATCTAACCTTCTACCTGGGAACTTATTCTCTGCAGTATTTGAGTGCTTTCACCTGTAACCTAACTGTGAATTTAGAACCCATCTATGGTATAATTCTGGGAGCCTTGATATTTCATGAAAATGAATCACTCAACTCCTATTTCTACATTGGCGCAAGCATTATTGTATTGGCCATATTTGCGCAAGCCTGGTTGTCCAGAAAAGTTTGATGAACATAGATTACCTAATAGGCTTTTGAGAATACTACACGCCCTTTGCTGGGTTTTCCAGAAAATACACAAACCCCTTCTTCCTGAATTTGGTCTAATGGAATACAACGAATACTTGCCTTGCTTAATTCTTTGATTTTTTCTTCAGTTTCGGCACTCCCATCCCAGTGGGCCAAGGCAAATCCTTCTTTTACATTGACTACTTCCAAAAATTCATCCCAATTATTGGCAAAGAATGTTTTCTCAGAACGGAATTGCGCGGCGCGGCGGTATAAATTCTCTTGAATATCCAACAACAGTGTGCAAATATGGGTGTGCAAATTGGCCATCGGAACGATGGATTTTTCTTTGGTATCACGACGAACCACTTCGGCAGTTTTAGAATCCAGGTCACGCGGACCCACAGCAATCCGAACCGGTACACCCTTCAGCTCCCATTCTGCAAACTTATAGCCAGGTTTATAGGTATCACGATCATCCAATTTTACGGTATAACCACTCGATTTTAACGTTGCCATCAAGGGCTTCATTGCAGCAGCAATGCTTTGCATTTCCTCTTCGCTGCGGTAAACCGGAATAATAACCACGTGAATGGGTGCCAATTTGGGCGGCAAAACCAATCCTTCATCATCGCTATGAACCATAATAAGCGCGCCCATAAGCCTGGTCGAAACACCCCAACTGCTGGCCCAAACATATTCTAGTTTGCCCTCTTTGCTCTGAAATTTTACGTCGAAGGCCTTTGCAAAATTCTGTCCCAAAAAATGACTTGTACCCATTTGTAGCGCCTTCCCATCCTGCATCATGCCTTCAATGGTATAGGTATCGTCGGCACCGGCAAACCGCTCATTCTCTGTTTTAATTCCCTGAATGACCGGAATTGCCATATAATTTTCTGAAAATTCGACATACACATTGAGCATTTTTTTTGTTTCTTCCAAGGCCTCATCTCTTGTAGCGTGGGCTGTATGGCCTTCTTGCCACAAAAATTCAGCCGTCCTTAGAAACAGACGTGTGCGCATTTCCCAACGAACTACATTGGCCCATTGGTTAATCAAAATAGGGAGGTCTCGGTAGCTTTGAATCCAATTTTTATAGGTATTCCAAATAATGGCTTCAGAGGTTGGGCGTACCACCAATTCTTCTTCCAATTTACTCTCTGGATCAACCATCAACGATCCCTCTTTATCTGGGTTCGATTTAAGACGATAGTGGGTAACAACGGCACATTCTTTGGCAAATCCAGCCGCATTTTTTTCTTCTTTCTCAAACAAACTTTTGGGCACAAACAAAGGAAAATAGGCATTCGAATGACCTGTTTCCTTGAACATAAAATCTAGTTGGGCTTGCATTTTTTCCCAAATGGCATACCCGTAGGGTTTAATAACCATACAGCCTTTCACCGCACTGTGTTCGGCCATGTCGGCATTTTTAACCAGGTTATTATACCATTCGCTATAATTTTCGCTGCGTTTTACTTTTACAAAAGCCATAGGTTAAACTCATTGCAAAGTTAATTCTTTTGAACCGAGGGTTTTGATAATTTTCACGGTATCGGTAGCCCAAAAAACCGCAGCGATACCGCAGGTTTTTTGGTCCTATATTGTTTAGGCAGATTGAAACAAACCCACCACAATTCCAAAACCTAAGCCCAGGTTCTAACTGATATTTTACATTTTTACTTGGCGCTATTAACTGCAACCCAAACTGTTTCCACAGTTCAGGCATTTATAACAAACGCCACTGCGAACAGTAATGTGACCACAAACATTGCAAGAAGGTGCATCTGTTTGAATCTCACGCAAATAATCTTGCATGTCTTTCTTGCTTACCAAGGGCTCTGGAGCCGACATGGCTTCGGCAACCGGCAAATCTGTATTCGAGACAATGGTAGAGACAATGGGTGCAGGTTCAGGATTAAAGCTGGGTCTAAATTCACTAATTACGGGTGTTTCTGCTATTTCAGGTGCACGCAAATCAATGGGTTTTATTTGAACCAAATCTTCGCGGCGCAAGTATTCGAAGCCCAATAATCTAAAAATATAATCGACAATTGAGGTGGCATTCTTTACATTGGGATGGCCTTCTACCATGCCGCTGGGCTCAAACCGAGTAAAAGCAAATTTATCTACGAACTCTTCCAATGGAACTCCATATTGCAATCCCACCGAGACGGCTATTGAAAAGCAGTTCATCAAACTACGGAAACTTGCTCCTTCTTTGTGCATATCGATAAAAATTTCACCCAAGGTGCCGTCGTCATATTCCCCCGTGCGTACAAAAATTGTTTGCCCACCTACACGGCCCTTTTGGGTAAATCCATTTCTGCGATTGGGCAAGCGTTTTTTCTCAACGATGTTTGAGAGTTGGCGTTTAAATTTGGTATCGGTACTTTCATTTAATATGCGCTTTGCGGCTTCCAAAACCATTTCTGGGGTAAACTCACCCGCATTGTGGAGCACTGTGCTTCCCCCGATGGCATTGTCAGAACGGGTATTGGCTTCTTCCTTATTGTCATCGGCTGTTTCAGATTTATTGCTGAGGGGTTGGCTGAGCTTAGAACCATCGCGATAAATAGCATTGGCTTTCAATCCCAAAGACCAACTCAATTTATAACATTCTTTGATTTCATCGACGCTGGCTTCATTGGGTAAGTTAATTGTTTTACTAATCGCACCAGAAATAAAAGGCTGGGCGGCAGCCATCATTCGTATGTGCGCCGCGGCAGGGATAAAACGAACGCCTTTGTTACCACATTTATTGGCACAATCAAAGACAGGATAATGCTCTTCTTTCAGGTGAGGTGCCCCCTCAATGGTCATTGTCCCGGATACATAATCATTGCATTCAGTCACTTGGTCTTTGCTAAATCCAAGGGCTAACAACATATTAAATCGGGGATTATTATATTGTTCAGGGCTAAAATCAAGGCGTTTGAGGGTTTCTTCTCCCAAAGAATATTGGTTAAATACATACCCAATTTCAAATGCCATTGGCGCTTCTGACTCGATCTTATCCAAGTCGGTTTCATTGAATCCCAATGCCGTTAAACTTTCATGGTTAATATGCGGGGCCCCAACAAAAGTTTGGTGGCCTTTTGCATAGTTCACAATTTCTTGGGTTTGGGTTTCATCATATCCAAGGTGCTTTAAGGCTATAGGTACAGTTTGGTTCACAATTTTAAAGTACCCACCGCCCGAAAGCTTCTTGTATTTAACCAAGGCAAAATCGGGCTCAATACCGGTGGTGTCACAATCCATCAAAAGACCAATGGTTCCAGTTGGCGCAATAACGGTAGACTGCGCATTGCGGAATCCATATTTCTCGCCCCACTGAACAGTTTTATCCCAGGCATTGCAGGCAGCATTTAACAAATAATCTGGGCAATTTTTTTCATCTAAACAAACTGGATTTATACCAAGACCTTCAAAAGCCAAAGGCGTATTATAGGCTGCATAGCGGTGGTTACGAACAACGCGAAGCATGTGCTTTTTATTCTTTTCATACATACGGAATGGGCCTTTTACTGCCGCCATTTCAGCAGATGTAGCATAGGATATTCCGGTTAATATCGCTGAAACAGCACCACAGATTGCATTGGCTTCTGAGCTATCGTAAGGAATCCCTGCACTCATCAACACAGAGCCCATATTGGCATATCCCAAGCCCAATGTGCGGTAATCGTAACTCAATTGAGCCACTTCTTTACTTGGAAATTGTGCCATCAACACCGAAATTTCCAATACGGTCGTCCACAGACGGGTGGAATATTCTAATTTTTCAATATCAAATTGTTTGGTTTCTTCGTTGAAAAACTTACGCAAGTTGAGAGACGCCAAATTACAAGCCGTATTGTCTAGGAACATATATTCACTGCAAGGATTTGAAGCATTGATGCGGCCCCCTTCCGGGCATGTATGCCAATCGTTGATCGAATCATCGTATTGAACTCCCGGATCTGCACAAGCCCATGCAGCATTTCCGATGGCGTCCCAAACTTCACTGGCCGGCAAAGAATGCATCACCTCACCCGTAGATCGCGCCGTAAAATCCCAGTCTTCGCCCTTCTCTAGATTGTGAAAGAACTTATTGGGAATCCGCAAAGAATTGTTGCTATTTTGTCCGGATACGGTATTGTATGCTTCGCCTTCATAGTCGTTAGAGTAGCCATCTTTTATCAAAGAGGCCACTTTTTTCTCTTCCTCACTCTTCCATTTGATAAAAGTCATGCATTCGGGATGATCAAGGTCTAAACAAACCATTTTGGCAGCACGCCGTGTGGTTCCTCCACTTTTTATAGCACCCGCAGCGCGGTCTCCAATTTTCAAAAAACTCATTAAACCCGAACTGGTTCCACCACCACTCAACTTTTCTCCACTGCCGCGAATACGGCTGTAATTGGTTCCTACACCCGATCCATATTTAAAGATTCTGGCTTCACGAACCCATAAATCCATGATTCCACCCTCATTTACCAAGTCGTCATCAACAGACAAGATAAAACAGGCATGGGGCTGAGGACGTTCATATGCTGAGGTGCTTTTCGACAATTTTTCGGTTTCGGGATCTACAAAATAGTGCCCTTGAGGTTTTCCCGTAATCGCATAACTATTGTGCAAACCCGTGTTAAACCACTGGGGAGAATTGGGGGCTGATTCTTGGTTTAACAATGAAAATACCAACTCTTCATAAAAAACCTGTGCATCGGTACTCGTTTCAAAATAGGCATGCTTCTCACCCCACGATTTCCAACAATCGGCCAAACGATGAACCACTTGGTTTACAGAAGTTTCACAACCCAAACTACCATCTTCTTGGGGTACACCCGCCTTGCGCAAATATTTCTGAGCCAAAATATCCGTAGCCACCTGACTCCATCCTTCTGGAACCTCAACGTTTTTCATCTCAAAGACAATACTTCCATCGGGTTTTTTTATCACTGATGTACGGTAATCGTAATTGAATTGTTTGTAGGGAGAAACTCCTTCGAGGGTGTTTTGACGGGTAAAATTTAACCCTTTGTTGTTTACTTTTTGCTGGCTCATTGTATAATCGATTGGTATGCTAATTGTTTTTACTGCATAAAATTTTACTGTGAACAACAAATGTATTGTAGTGCTCAAAAGATTTTAAAAGATGTTTTCCACACAAATACGGCAAACCCTTGCTGTCAATAGATTCAGGGTGTTGAAAACACTAGGAGTCAATAAAAACAAGCTTCTTCATGCATCATGTTGCTTACTAATAAGTTGCATTTGAATGAAAAAATAGACACTCCACTAAAAATCGAAACAATCGCATTTGAAATCGCTTCAAGTCAAAAATTAGAAAAATGTATGTTCTTTGTACTGTCTTTTGCATTGGCCGAATTTCACTGAATACGCATTTTATTACACCACACAAAACCCCTGAATTTGATTCAAACTATGTTTATCTACCCATTCAAAACCATCATACTAAAGAGCAAAAAAAATAGGCTTCAAATTAAAGACCTGCTAATGCGTGAGAGTTTTTTGAGCGATGCCAATTATCGTAAGACTGACAACCATTCTAGGGTGTTTTTTGGCTCCTTAACAGACCAAGATTTTTCTCTTGAAACAATTGAAAAAGGAAAACGTATGATTGGCTTTTGCCGCGGAGAATTCCGAGGTTCAGACAATGATATGTTTATTTTTCTTAGCCTCGGTGCCTGGGCGCATCAACGGGTATTTCTACTTTTTGGTACGATTATTTTGTCGTGTTTGTATTTTTTAGCAAAAGACTTGATCGAAAATCACTCTCCAATACCCCAAAACACCGGAGCCTTAATTTTGCTTGGACTGTGTCTAATTTTAATCGCCGTTCTCTATGCAAAAACCCGGGCCTTTAGCCGCCGCTTGGATACTAGCATTGCGTATTTCTTGTCATTGTGGGATGCCGAAAGAATTGACCTTGACGAAGTCCCACTCGTTTTTCGTTAAAGTCCGCACATCTGTATGTATTTCAAAAGATCTTCCTCCCAAGATTCAATGGGTGTCTCAACAATAGAGCCGCAAGATTGAATACCCTGTAAACCCCTGTCTATTGCGACAATAAGCTCAGGTACGCGGGTAATGGCGTGTGTCGGATATTGTAGTACCCCGATATATTTGTATTCTCGGTTCACCATTGCATAGGTAAAAACAATGCTCCCATGGTTTGACAATCCAGAATTGCCGGGATCTTCTTGCAAAAGCATATCAAGAATCTTGCACAATCTGGGAAGGCCAGTGCGGGTATCTGAACACCAATTGCCTCCAATCGCCTTTAAATGATATATCTTCTGACTTGAATCTGTTGTTTGAGAATGAGCATCTTGGACAGCGAAATCTCGGGCAATTCTCAGACGTAGGGTTTTTAATACCGCTTCATTGGGTATATACTGCATATACTCATTTTCAAACTCCATCAAAAAAACTCCGGCATCAGCTCGGGAAACAGAATCCGAATGGGTTTTAAACTCACCACTCCCTGCATGCATTTTCTGCAATTGCTCTTTCATATAATACAGTGTCCGGTGCTGGGCAACGAGACCCAAGCTCTCTTTTTGGGGTAAGTCGACTTGCAACAAATTCCCTTGAAGACGAATTGGTTCAACAGGAAAACTATTGTTCATTCCTTTGTCTAAGAATTTACATCCTTGTAAAATAAAAACCAAAAGTACAATGCCAATTCCACGTTTCACTGAAGCAAAATACTGCTAAATTCTCTTACAGACAAAGATATTATTACCTTTGTAATTACAAAATAAGCGTGTCGATAAACGAACTAAAAATTCCCATAGAAAAAGAGCTCAAGGCCTTCGAATTCATGTTCAAACAGAGCATGAAAACACGCTTACCCCTTTTAAACACAATCTTATCTTATATCATCAAACAAAAGGGGAAGCAAATTCGACCGCTATTTGTTATGTATGCTGCCAAATTATTTGGAGATATTAATATCAGAACCTACAGGGGGGCTTCTCTGGTAGAATTGTTGCACACTGCCAGCCTCGTGCATGATGATGTAGTAGATGACAGTTTTCAACGCCGGGGATTTTGGAGTATCAACGCGCTCTGGAAAAATAAAATTTCGGTATTGGTAGGTGATTATTTGCTTTCACAAGGATTGTTGCTTGCTGTTGAACACCGAGATTTCGACATGCTCGAAATACTTTCTACAGCAGTAAAAGATATGAGCGAGGGTGAGTTACAGCAATTAGAGCGTTCTCGTTTCATGAATGTTACGGAAGATGCTTATTTTCATATTATCAAACAAAAAACAGCTTCATTATTTGCATGCTGTTGTGAAATTGGCGCAGCCTCAACCACTCTCGATACGGAATTACAGAAACATATGCGCAATTTTGGCGAGCAGGTTGGATTGGCATTTCAAATACGCGACGACCTATTCGATTTTGGAGATAATAAAACCGGAAAACCGTCTGGAATAGATATCAAGGGGCGCAAACTAACCCTGCCCATCATTCATGCTTTTTCAAAAGCCAGCAACAGGGATGTCCAGAAGATAAAAAAACTCATTCGCAGCGAAGGCAATAACGAGCAAAAAATAAAGGATATTGTATCGTTCATTACCGCCCACGGAGGAATGTCATACTCTAGAGGTAAAATGGAGGAATTCCGAGATCGGGCTTTTGAAATTTTGGAATCTATACCCGCCGAGAAACATCACAAACAAAGTCTTCAAAAACTGGTTAATTTTGTAATTGAAAGAACCCAATAACCATGAAAGTTGATATTCAAAACCGGAGTATTGCCCTGGTAAAAAAAGACAATCAATGGGTTACTGACAATGCAGCATCTATTGCCTTTATTTTCCAAGACGCCAACACCCTCCTGGTCCAAAGCCCAAGCCAAACGATCGAGTTGCGCTGTCTTGGTATTGATCGGCAAGCCAAAACTGTTACGCTGCAATACAAAAACTACAATTATGTGGCATCGATTACCGAACCAATGGATGAATTGCTAAAATCGATGGGTTTAGAAAATGCCGCGCTATCCAAAATTTCATTGCTAAAAGCGCCGATGCCCGGTTTGGTATTGGATATTCTGGTGACTCCAGGACAACGCGTAGAATTGGGTGAAACATTATTGGTGTTGGAAGCCATGAAAATGGAAAATGCCATCAAATCACCCACTGCGGGGGTTATATCCACAATCGAAATATCCAAAGGGCAAGCCGTTGATAAAAACCTTGTTTTGATTCGCTTCGAGTAGTCCGACTGGGCAGTCGTGGAAAAGGATATATTCATTTCAAACAAAGACAATTGTAACATACATTATGAAATGGTTGCCCATTCAAACCCATGACCTCCAAAAATTGATTTCCCCAAAACGATGGATAGGGTTGCTCTTGGGAATTTATGGATTGGTGGGTTTGATAAACCTCGACCGATTACCGATTGCTTGGACCGATGAAGTCCAAAATTTGGACCCCGCCTTGGTTTGGCATACCACAGGCGAATACGCATCTTGTTTATGGCCAAACCCAGGTGCCGAAACTCATTTCTTGAGCTATCCCCCGCTTATCGAAGGCTGGCATACGCTTTGGCTTTTTGTTGGCAACAGTATATGGATGGTTCGATTGCCTTTTTTACTGTTTCAACTAATTTCGGGCTATCTTTTTTATTGCATCGTTTTGGCCATTTTAAATCCCCGTAAAATTCCCAAAATCCCTGCCACGAATACCTCCTCAAAATCTGCAATTCATGGTTTAAATAGTACCCGAACCCCATTTGTGTTCTCGTTGGTGATGACAGCCTTTTTTCTTTTAGACAAATCGACAGCCGAAATCTCCAGAAGTATGCGGGTCGAAATATTGGTAATGCTGTTGGTATTGAGTTTGATTTATGGTATTCAGAAATTACCATCGCCTGTGCAATCGGGTATGGATTGGATTCAAAAAAATAAACCCTTTGCATTCGCCAAACAGATGGGCTTTCTTGGTTTGGTTTTAGGATCTCTGACCATGGCCCACTTGTATACTTGGCCGATGGTTTTTATATCCAGCCTGTGGTTAATCAACATATGTATCCAGCCAGAAAATCGCCAAAATAGGCTTTCTATAGTGTCTTTATTTGTTGGATTGTTTGCCCCGTTCGTTCTTTTTTGGGTGAGTGTTAAGCCCGAATGGCACAACCTAATTGCACAAATTTCCTTCCAAGCCCAAGAGCACCAAGCAAATTCTATCTTCAAAAATATTGTCGATTTTTTTTATACCCGCTTTATCCCCTATACCCTCGAACAGCCCTACACGCTTGTTTTGCATTTTATGGCCTGGATAGCCTCCTTCTATTTGTTATTCAAACAATACAAATCCCTACCCACATTTTGGAAAAATATATTGAATAAAAACCGCGTATCTCACCATTACATGCAAGGCGTTTATACACTGATTCCATTGCTATTTCTATCATTTTCGATTCCTGTAGCAATACTACTTGCTCCACAACACCGCTATTATCCAATTCAAAACATGCTGGGACTATTGGTATTTGTAGTGTTATTTACTACCCAAAAATCCAAGGTTAGGGGGGGGATTCCCGATGTCATTCATACCCGATCTTGGTTTTCTATCGCGAATTTATTTCCCGAATGGACCCTACTTTTTTTGCGTAAATTACTCATTGGAATAGTCCTTATTTTACTGATATTTCCATTTGCAATCCGTCACACTGTGGCTATTTTGCAAGGTCCTGAAAGAAATCCTAGCACGGCCATCGAATTCTTGAATAAGAATCTCAACCAAATGGGTGGGGGTGAAATTCTCGGTGAGCCTATTGCAGAATACTGGCTGGCCCAAACACCACAAGCCAAGCATTGGACTTATGGATTCGAATTTTACCCCCAACATTATCCTTTCAACCCCAATATACCGAGGTATTTTCTTTCCCGAGTACGTCCCAAACAATTGCCCTTTCTCCAAACCATTGATAGCCTTTTGATTAAACCCCAATGGGCATTTACCGCTTCTTTTGGACATACCTACAACGGACTATATCTATACAAAATTCCAAGCAATACGGCCTGGCGGACACTCACAAAACCTGCGATGTTGAAGATTACCAGCGGGCACTAAATCACTTCACTGAAGTGCTGTTTTTGAGACCATACCCAATTAGCTCATCATAGCCCATTCCAGGATTTCTATGGTATACCAATACCATATAATTATTTTCTGTTTCAGAATGATTGCCTTCAAATTCATTGAAATGTAACTTGCTGTTTTTTGGATTCAAAACACCATAAATATAGTTGTAGTAACCCTGTTTCAATGGAATAACCGCTTCATACGCTTTTTTATCTGGGTTGAAATACATACGGTGCGACTCCAACACGCGCCAATCGCTTAATTCGCCAAATACATATACCGGATCTGCTAACTCAGACTCAGATAAAACGGTAAAATGCACAAAGCAATAATCACTTTCAAAGGATGTCCCTTGGGGCGTAGGTAGATCTCTGTTGTCGTATAAAACCCTTCCATTATAATCGGCCCAGTTGAAATATCGCTCAAACTGCCTTGTCTTATCATTTACCAAAATCACATGTTTTTGATTGTCAATATTCAATCTCTGTTTTACCCCTGCTGTTGAACTTCTAAAAGTACGAATATCAAAAAAACGGTATTGATTCAATCCATCCATTTGGTTGCCAATTTGATAGTTATACTTTATATCGTTGCCAACAATAAATAAGGGTTTCAAACCCGCAATGGCATCGTTCCACTCGCCATTGCGCAAAATGACGGTTTTTACATCCTGCATGGCATTGGGCATAAAATAATCGGAATTCTTACTAAAAATGAAATTGATCTGTTGGTGCGAACTGCGCAATTCTACTTGTCGCGATTGCATCACATCCATCTGAACGGAACCCTTATTGGCCACAACCATCATCCGGCGAGAAAAAACAATGTCTTTTTCGTCGAAATTTCGGTATACCAAAAGAAGATAATTTCCACTCAATTTTGGTTTAACCTGATCGCTGGGTAACGCAACAGAATAGTGGGTATATTGCATCAAGGTACCCGAGGAAAATTGGGCAATCTCAATATTTTCATAGCCCATACCATCCAAAAACTGCGTGCGGGATAGCGTCGTGGGATTCCATTTGGCATCGCAATGAATGAGGGTATATTGGTAAAAATCGCGCTCGGTTTTAATTTGGTCAAACTCAAGAACCAATCCATCGGAACTCCCCAAACCCATGATTGGAAAAGGAAAACCACTGCTTTGTTGATAGAGCCTTATGGTTCGAATGTCCGACTCATAAATTGCATTGCATGCCCGAAGACTTGAATCTTTATTGGCTTCTGCTTTGTTCAATAATCCCAAAAAAAATACAATTGTAAAAAAAATAGCCCGCCTCATTGCCTCAAACTTAATGAATAAGCACCAATATTGAAATGCGGACTTTAATAAGCATGCAGGACCACTCAAGAATCTTGCAAAAGGATCCACTCTTCAAAAAACAATTCATATGCCAATTTTGCGCTTAGATACTCTTGATTTGCAGTCTCGTATTGTTGGGTAAACTCTGCGAGTTTTTGATAATCACTGGCGATATCTGGCAAAAGCAATTGCATTTCCACACCCATGCGAACGGCGTCTAATTGTTGCATCTCAGCTTCTTTTAAACGCATGGCATCCTCTACTTTTTTGACTTGGTTTTTAGCAATTATCAAATTTTTTTCTGCCGAAACTGCGGGTGAAGAATTGCTTTTTTCGGCTGTAAAAACCAGCTTTTTTTTACCATCTTGTAATTTAGACAAGTTGATTTTACTGGCTGATCTCTGATTATTCCATTCGTTATACTCTTCAAAATTGCCAGGATATTCTCGCAATATACCTTCTTCTATCCACCAAATTTTATTGGCAACTTTATTGATAAAACTTCTGTCATGGGATACAATCAATGCACTGCCCACATAATCAATGAGAGATTCTGCCAGAACCGCGGTGCTAAACATATCTAAGTGATTGGTAGGCTCATCCAAAAGCAAAAAATTAGATTGAGTGATTAATGTTTTGGCCAGTGCCAAACGGGATTTTTCTCCACCCGAAAGTACTTTTACTTTTTTAAAAACCTCATCACCCGAAAACAGAAAACAACCCAAAACCGTCCGTAATTCACCATCTGTATAACTTGCGCTCACGGTTCCCAACTCACCCAGTAAATCATTTTTCAAATTCAATGCCTCTAGTTGATGTTGGGCAAAAAAAGCCGCTTCCACATTCCATCCCGCTTCAATTATACCTCCACAGGGTTCACTTCCAAAAATCATGCGAAGCAAGGTGGATTTCCCTTTTCCGTTAGCCCCAACCAAAGCGATTTTATCGCCGCGAATGATTTTGGCTGTAGAGGCTTTTAAAATCTCCAATTCGTCATACGCTTTTGTAACGCCACGCAAATCAGCAATCACCTTGCCTGGGGCCACCCTGATGTTAAAACGAATATCAAAATCGCGCTTTTCATCTTGCCTCAATTCTATCTTATCAATTTTATCCAGCATCTTAACACGGCTCTGAACCGCGGTTGCTTTGCTGGCTTTGGCACGAAAGCGAGAGATGAATTTCATCTGCTGCTTGATATAATCTTGTTGGTTCTCGTATTTGCGCATCATCAGTGCATCGCGCTCTTCTTTTTGTTCGAGGTAATCAGAAAAATTGCCTTTGTAGTGAAATACTTGTTGGTGTGCGACTTCGGCAACGCGGTTTACGGTTCGATCCAAAAAGTAGGGATCATGCGATACAATTACATAAGTACCCTCATAATTGGCAAGATATTCTTCCAACCATTGTATAGTTGGCAAATCTAAATGGTTGGTGGGTTCGTCTAACAGCAATAGGTCGGGGGCTTGCAGTAACAATTTCCCCAACATGGCACGCATACGCCATCCACCCGAAAATTCACGCAATGAACGCGCCAAACTGCTGGTTGGAAAACCCAAACCTTCCAATATTTTATCGCCTTCAGCATGCCACTCGTATCCACCCAAAGAACCAAATCGCTCTTGGGCATCCGACAATCGTTGCATGGTTTCGTCGTCATATGCCACCTCGATTTTTTCGATTAAGCGTTCGATATCCTTTTCAAGTTGCACCAAATCATCCCGACCACTCAACACAACCTCGCGCACACTATCACCGATATCCATGCTCAACAAATCTTGATTCAAAAAACCGATGCGCAAATCTGAAGGTTTTGAAAACGTGCCTTCTCGCAATTCAAACCCCCCTGAAATTAGGCGCAATAAGGTGGATTTGCCTGTTCCGTTCAAACCAACCAATCCGATTTTTTCACTTGGTTTAATATGCCAAGAAGCCTGCTTAAACAAATATCGGCCCGCAAATTCAAAAGAAAAATCGTTTAATGCTAACACGCGGCAAAGGTAAGACATGCAGCCCAGAACAAACAAACCACTGTTGTAAAAATCAAACCTGTCTATTTCTTCGCCACAGCATGATAAAATCGTTCATGAAATAACCCCCGCCAATATCAAAATCAGCCACTTTTTCGATCACAAATCCCAATTTGAAATAAAAATTAATTGCTTTATAGTTGAGTCTATTCACCTGCAATCGTACTTCTGATACAATGGATTGCGATTCCAACATCAATGCAAATATTTTACTGCCAATCCCACTTCTCTGCTTCCCATTGTCTATGTAAAATTTATGAATAAACAATTCGCGTTCTAGGACCGATTGCCCACTGATTTGATTGTTTAACTCTATAGCCATAAAACCCAGATTTTCTCCTTCCGCTTGAATCAGATAAAATTGATGCCCTCTCTCCATTTGCTGGCGCATTGCATCCGACGAATACATCATCTGCAACATGTAATCAATTTGTTTCTGACCTATGATGGGAAGGTAGGCTACTTGCCAAATTCTGCTTGCAAGGGCTTGTATTGTAAAAATATTATCGGCACTTGCCTTAATCAACTGTAAATTCACCCTTCGAAATTCGCATTTTTGTAGCAGTAATTTATGTTAATACTCCATAATCTTCATACCGGCTTCAAGGAAACCCAAACGTATTTGCACCAGAACATAGATCTGCAAATAGGCAAGGGAAAAGTAACGCTTCTAATTGGCCCAAATGGTGTGGGGAAATCTGTTTTCCTTAAAACCCTTTGTGGATTATTGCCTGCATTGGGGGGGACTGTCGAGGTTGATGGGCTCAATATTCACCAAGTTGATGCCGAAAAAAGGGCCATGCTTTGCAGTATTATGCTCTCTACTCCACCTGCCATAGACCTAATGAGTGTCCAAGAATTGGTTCTCAGTGGTCGACAAAGGTTTTTGCACCAGTGGCGAAATCCCACCGCAGAAGACAATTTGGCTGTAATTGACGCCATGAAAAAAAGTAATATTGACCAATATGCCCAGACAAATTTTGGTAAACTCAGCGATGGAATTAAACAAAAAACAATGCTCGCAAGGTGTTTGGCCCAAAAGAGTCAATTAATTCTTCTCGATGAGCCACTGGCCTTTCTCGATTACCCCAGCAGAAAGGATTTCTTGGAACTAATGATGAAAATTGCAGAAACAGAACAAAGGAATATTGTATACAGTAGCCATGATTTGGCTTCGTCATTTCAGCACTGCCACCATATAATTGAACTCGATAACCAGCAATTTACTTTTCATGAATCGGCCGATTCCTGCACGGCACTTTTGACAACTTAATACAGATCAAATGGCGTCAAGCCGAGAGTAATGATCAGGGTAAACCCCTTTGGTTGGCCCCGGAACAGCATAATCAAATGACATCGGATTCAAAAAATCGATACACAGAAGCGAATGATGCAATAGCGAATTCAATTTTGCCACTATTTGGCCTATACTGTTTGACTTTGGGTGCCCATTAAAAATTACTGCTGACTGTAAAGCGAATACCGCTAAAAGCGGGTTCTTCACGGCAAATTCCCCCAGAGCAATTAACCCCTTGTTGTTGTTTGATATAGGCTAGGGAGAAAAAAGTATTTTTTTCTGTGTACCCAATAAAAAAGGATGGATAATGCAATACTTTATTGGCAATGGTCATCCGATCGTATCGATGGGGCTTAACATTCGCCATATCGCCCATGGCCACACTGAGATTCTTTTTAACAAACACTTCTAAAAGTAAATTGGCAAAAGATCCCTGGTCGTATGGTGTAGAAAGAAACTGCCATTCTAAACGAAAACTTTTTCCTTTATCCATTTTGTGCAACCACTCACCAAATGGGGTAAAGGTTTCTACAACCTGATATTCGGATTCGGATTCATACCTTGCCTGATTATAACTAATACGTTGAATGCCCAACTTTAATTTGTCTTGCTTGCCAATGGATTGCAACACTTCTATATAATTTTCAGAAAACAATTTCTCTGCGACGCGGTTTCCCGAAACAGGATCCAATTTCCCGTTACTTGCCAAACTTTGAACATAGCTTGTATTCACAAAAATTTGGGTCCCTTTGCGGGGCTTGAATTCGATTTCACCCTGCACACCATCCTCGCCCAACTCTTGGCCAGGTGCATTGTATCGGCTCAATAATCGGTAAGTATTTTGTCGGGTCATCGACGGTAAATATCCCAGCAAGCCATTTAATAATGTTTCCGTCGGTGCTGTTTTGAACGAAAAATTGTCAACATGCCTTGCCTGAACATTTAGCCCAATAGAGGCCTCGTTTTTACCCATTTTTAAGCCCCCTTTCCCCCAACTAAAAGAGGTGTATAAAGCAGACCCTCCCCGCAATTTGAATAAATTGTTCATTCCCAATATTGCTTCCGGTGATTTTACATTGATTTCATTTGACCAAGAAAAATTCCCTTTGGTATAGGTTGCATACGCATTGTATCCATAAAAATTATAGGTAGGGTAAAAACGGTCCTTGATATCATAGTTGTTAATACTAGCTACCAAACGATCCATCGTTTCTCGGTCTAAGGTTCGGTTAACAAACGAAGATCCCAATTGGACATTTCCCCATTTACCCGCAGTGCCCAAAGGCAAAAAACCCTCTATATTAACCCCTGAAACCACCTGATTTGCATAGCCAAAACGATTCTTATTATTGCCTTTCTGTGTCGCAGAAAATCCTTTAATTACCCAATTTTGATTGATATTATATTTCAAACGAATACCCTGCATGGCATAGTCTATTCCCAACAATCGCTGTTCATAGCTGCGAAATAAAATACCGGTACCAAATTGTTCGTAGAATGAACCCACCGTTAAATCTAACTTGTCTATGCGCTTGTTGACTTGCCAAAAACCAATCCCCTGATTTGTATACGCGTCTTGCGGATTGAGTAAGGGAGAATTGTTAAACACATCATAGCGAACAATAAAAGAATACCCTTTGATGCGGTATTGCATAAACAACCAGGCATCCGTACTGGCTGTATTTTCTTTATACACTTTTGTATTGGCTCCAATGCTGTCGTCACGGAGATATTTTTGATAGTTTAACAACAAATTTCCAGAAAATTGGCCCTTTTCGGAATCGTTCGCCTGACCATATATAAAATCCGTTTGGCAAACTAGCCCGATGAAAATTAGCGTGAAGAAATATTTCATTCACTGCAAAGAAACAAAAAACTTGCTCGGATTTGGAATGGTGGCTTGTATTTTTGTATCCCCTATATGTTGGAAGTGGAAAAACCGTCTATTGAAACGAACACAAGAAAACTCTATATTGAGAGCTATGGCTGTGCCATGAACTTTAGTGACAGCGAAATAATTGCATCAATTATGGGTGAGCATGGCTTTGAAACTGCACAAGAGGCTGCCGAAGCCGACGTTATATTTTTAAATACCTGCGCCATTCGCGACAATGCCGAACAGCGCATCCGCGAAAGATTAAAGCACCTTAGGGGCAACAAAAAACGCAATAAACACTTGATCATCGGGGTATTGGGTTGTATGGCAGAAAGGCTCAAAGAAAAGCTATTGGAAGAGGAGCAATTGGTAGATGTGGTGGCAGGTCCAGACAGTTACCGCGACTTGCCAGCCCTTGTTGCTGAAGTAGATGATGGAGGACGGGCAATCAATGTCTTGCTTAGCAGAGAGGAAACCTATGGTGATGTTAATCCAGTTCGCCTCAACTCAAATGGGGTCAATGCCTTTATATCGATTATGCGGGGTTGCGACAACATGTGTAGTTTTTGTGTAGTGCCTTTTACACGGGGTCGCGAACGGTCAAGAGACCCTGAAAGCATTGTCAAAGAAGCCCAACACTTACTATCCCTTGGGTATAAAGAAATTATCCTGCTTGGGCAAAACGTAGATTCGTATTTGTGGTTTGGGGGAGGACCCAAAAAAGAGTTCAAAAGTCTCAGTGTCGAAGAACAAGACCGAAGCATAGACTTTGCCGACCTACTCAAATTGACTGCCATCTCGGTTCCGGGCATGCGTATTCGATACAGCACAAGCCACCCCCGAGATATTAGCGAGAAAGTAGTCCTGACAATGTCACAACACAAGAACATCTGCAACTACATTCACCTTCCTGCACAAAGTGGAAACACCCGAGTATTGGAAGCCATGAACCGCAATTATACCCGCGAATATTATATGGATAAATTGCGAATGATTCGCAAAATTTTACCCGATTGCGGGATTTCATGTGACATCATTGCAGGATTTAGCACCGAGACAGAAACGGAGCACCAGGATACCCTATCGCTGATGGAATGGTCACAATTTGAATTTTGTTATATGTATAAATACTCAGAACGACCCGGGACTCCAGCGGCAAAAAAACTCCCTGATACAATAGGAGAAAGTATTAAAGGAAGGCGTTTACAGGAAATAATCGACCTGCAGAATCAAATTTCACGCAACAAACACAGTGCGATGATTGGGAAAACCGCCATTGTTTTGATTGAAGGCAAAAGCAAAAAAAGTGACGCTGAATGGATGGGCCGCAATGAACAAAACAATGTAACAGTATTTCCTTGTGGGGATTATAAAAAAGGAGATTTTGTGGAAGTATTGATTGAAAAATCGACAACCACCACGCTCATTGGTAAGGCAATCGGTTATGCGCGTTTATAGAGCTTACCAAGGTTCAACAGCATATCGGCGGTCATTGTATCCAAATCGTATTCGGGCTTCCATCCCCAATCTGATTGTGCGCGAGAATCATCAATGACTGCTGGCCAACCATTGGCAATGGCTTGGCGGTAATCGGGTTCGTAGTGTATAGAAAACGCTGGAATGTGCTTGGTGATAGATGCCGCTATTTCTTCAGGCGCAAAACTCATCCCCGCCAAATTGTAACTGGTTCTAATTTTTATGTTTTCAGCAGGGGCATGCATGATCTCAAGGGTTGCCTTGATGGCATCGGGCATGTACAGCATAGGTAAAATGGTTCCCTTTGCCAAAAAACAAGTATGCTCACCCGATTTCAACGCGTCGTGATAAATAGATACCGCATAATCTGTTGTTCCACCCCCTGGTGCACTTTTATAACCAATCAATCCAGGATAACGCAAGCTACGGGTATCGATACCCCACCGATTGAAATAATATTGGGCATATAATTCTCCAGCCAATTTGCTGATTCCATAAATGGTACTTGGATCCATGGTTCCGAACTGGGGAGTTCCAAATCGTTCTGTATTGGGCCCGAATGCAGCAATACTGCTCGGCCAAAATACTTTCTTGACAATACCCGAATCACGGGCCGAATTCAACATATTAAACAATCCATCCATGTTTAACTTCCATGCAAATTCGGGATTTTTTTCGGCCGTGGCACTCAGTAAAGCGGCCAAATGATATACATGACTGGGTTTGTGTTTTTGCAATACAAAAGCCAAACCCTCTGGGTCTAAAATATCCAAAGTTTCAAATGGCCCTGCATCAAATACAGGATTTGAAGATTTTTTTACATCACTAGCAATAACAAACGTGTCGCCGTAAATAGAGCGCAAAGCTTCTACCAATTCCGTTCCCAACTGCCCACATGAGCCAATCACCAATACCGTTTCTTTCGACATACGACTGCAAATTTTGCCACTTCACTCCATATTACCAAACCTTTTTATTGGGGTTTATAAAGAAGCAACTGTTTTGTGCTAAAACTTATGCAAATTTGTCAATTCTTACGATGGTCGAGACAAGTGAACCCATATATTTTGCCGTAATCGGTGTTGGCCATATTGGCAGTAGACATGCACACATGATTTGGCAGAATCCCCAAGCCAAATTGGTCGCACTCGTAGATTTGCGCATTCGGGAAGAGCTTGCGCTTGGAGACATCGATGTACCCTTGTATGAAAACATCGAAGATATGCTCATGCATCATCCCAAAATTGATGTTGTTTGTATTGCTACACCCAACGGATTTCATGCCCAGCATGCCATTCAGATACTTTCATTTGGTTCTAATGTGTTGGTAGAGAAACCCATGGCGCTTTCAACCGAAGATTGCGATGCTATGATTGATACAGCAGTAAAACACAGTAAACATATTTTCTGTGTGATGCAAAATCGGTTTTCACCTCCATCGCAGTGGCTCAAGTCGATACTCGAAAACAATCTATTGGGCGAGATTTACCAGGCACAGGTAGTTTGTTATTGGAACCGCGACCATCGTTATTATAAAATTGGCCATTGGCACGGAACTGCAGACTTGGATGGTGGGGTTTTGTTTACACAATTTTCGCATTTTATTGATATACTGTATTGGTTATTAGGACCAATCGAAATAGACCATGCTGTTTTTTCAAATTTTAACCATGAACATCTAAGCGAATTTGATGACAGCGGTATTGCGTTATTTTCATTTGGACATCGCGGTAAAGGTTCACTGAATTTCTCAACCAGTTTGGCAAATAAAAATTTTGAGAGTTCTTTAACCCTTATTGCAGAAAAAGGTACCGTAAAACTGGGCGGGCAATATATGAATACCATTGAATATTGTGACATCCCGGGTTACACATTGCCGATTATACCCGAATCTGCCCCCGCCAACCATTACGGGCTCTACGAGGGCAGTGCGGCCAATCATCATTTTGTAATTCAGGAAGTGATTGATAATCTGAGCCAAAGCCAACGCTGTATTACCAATGCCATGGATGGTAGGGCTGTAGTTGACATCATCGAAAAATTGCATTCGTTAAAAAAATAATTTGTGTTCAATTAATTGGTTTACAATTGATTGGTTATTTGTTATCCCTTGTTAAAAAAAAATTCTATTTCTTTGGGGGTATATGCATCTTTATGTGTTTTCACTGAGACTAAACCCGTAAAAATCATACATTATATGACCACAGAACAACTTGAAAGCAACTTATTTACAAAATATGCTGCTGGTTTAATGGAAGATGATGAATTAAACACGTTGGAAACTTGGCTTAAGAATAATCCCCAATTTAAACCTGCACTGGCCATCATTTCTCAACAAGTAAGTGCCATTACTCCTTCCAAAGGTGCTGCTAAAAACACGCGGTTTACTCCATAATTTATGGCAATCCATCCTTCTAATAACAGCACAAAAGATCCCCAAAGTGAAAAAATTCGGGATGCCGCTGCTTCCTACAAATACGCATTTGAATCGAGCAATGATGCCGCTTGGAAAAAATTTAAAACTGCTGTCAGTGCACCATTGGAAACAAAAAAGAATCCAATATTAACCCTTAGACGCAAACAATGGCTCCTTGTCCGTATTGCCGCTGCCGCTGTTATTCTGCTTGTAGGTATTGTCTGTTTGTGGACGGTTCAACAAGATAAAAGCCTTCCTATTTTAGCTGAAGGAACAATCCAAACAAATCAAGCTGAAGTTAAACAAATTGTCTTACCCGATCATTCTGTTCTTACGCTCAATGCAAATTCTTCGATTTCATATACCATCCGCAAAACAGAACGCCTGATTCAACTCAAGGGTATGGCCCATTTTGAAGTATCAAAAGATCCACATGCACCTTTTACAATTGTTGCAGGCGAGAATCGTGTGAAGGTCCTTGGAACGGGTTTTGATGTTCGTTCATACACAAATAAACCCCTGCAAGTAACCGTAAATCATGGTAAAGTTCGGGTTGAGAAAAACATTCCTACAAAAGAAAAAAACAATCCTTTTCAAGTAACACTCACAAAGGGAATGCGCCTGACCCAAATAGTGGGTGAAAAAAACAATACAGTTGGCACAAGCGGAGACATCACCCCAAACAATAATAACACCCACAGTTCCTACCGTATTGAATCAAATATCAATTTGGATGCGGTTCAATGGCAAACGGGTAACTTGGAATTTAACAATGCATTATTGTCTGAACTTATGACTGCCATTGAATCTCGTTATAGTGTGGTTTTGGGAATTTTAGGGAATGATAATCCATCTACTCGCCAAACCAGCAAACTGCATTTTACGGGAAAATTCCGCAATACAGACAAGGTGGAAACCGTTTGCAAAACAGTTGGAACGGCCCTGAATATTGTTCTTGTGGTAAAATAACCGTGTTTTCTTAAATCAATTTTAAAAAACCTGTCTTCATTTGTCAAGGCAACGAACAATGCCCTTTTGTTTTCAATAACTTTGTTATTGTATTGTTGCATTGAGAATCAGTTTATTCATATATATTCTTTGTTTTGTTTTTTTGGCAAATGCAAAGCCATCAGAGGCTAAGGCCCAACAAGGTGTTTTGATTGAAAAAAAACGGACCCACCCTTATTCACATCAACAAGAAGATCGCCTTTCGTCGAGCCAACAATTATACTTCAGTCCCAACAAGGGTCAGTGGAGCGATGACATCACGAGCATTGCCAAAGCATCGATTCCGGGCGGGTCGGTATACATCCGCAACAATGGCATTCGAATTGTAACCAGCCATCCCGAAGATATAGCCGTTAAGCACAAGGCCTTTCATTATCGAAACACTGATTCTGTATTTGTGCTTCGCTACCATGTGAGTGACATTGAATTTGCTTTTTCCCAGATACCCAAACGAATTGATTACGAAAATTTGGCTCCCTTTTACGAAAACTATTTCCTCGGAAATAATCCTGCGTATTGGAAAAATGCAGTGCAGCCCGCAGCAAAAGTAATTTTGCGCGAAGTATATCCCCACATCGATATTGCTATCTATTTTATCGGCGAACACCTCGAATTTGATTGGATTTTACACCCTGGTTCCCATCCCAAGGATATTGGCTTGCGCATTGACTCTAGCTCCCCATTTAACCTGAAAAATAATCAAATTGTCACCACAACATCGGTAGGAAAATGGCTTATTCAAGCGCCCGTGTCAAGCCAAGTAATGGGCATCACAAAAAAAATAAAACCCGTTCTATGCAGATACATCCTCAGAACTGACTCTCTTATAGGACTTTCAGTAGGCAAATATGATACATCACAAGTACTTACGATAGATCCGGTTTTGGTATTTAGTACCTATAGTGGTTCACAGGGTGATAATTTTGGTTTTACAGCAACCTATGATACCACAGGGTGTTTATATTCTGGGGGAATTGTGGATGCGAGCATCCGAAAATACCCCGTAACAACAGGGGCATTTCAAACCAATTACGGTGGTGGAGGCAGCGGAGCGCCCCCGGTCACCCTTCCTTGTGATATTTCGATAAGCAAATACAGTTCAGACGGAAGTCAACTCCTGTATGCAACCTATATGGGTGGTGATGATGACGAATACCCCCACAGCCTATATGTAGACCCCGACAACAATTTATTGGTCTTTGGAACAACCCTTTCCACAAATTTTCCCATACATTCCGATTCGGCCTTTAGCGATATTCACCAGGGAGACTATGATATTTTTATCAATAAACTCAGTACAAATGGAACGAATTTACTTGGCGGGACATTCATTGGAGGACAAGATGCCGATGGATTTCAAACCGAATCGCCTTCTACTGATTTAATTTATAACTATGCCGACAATTACCGGGGAGATATTACTGCAGATGCGCGTGGCAATATTTATTTGGCAACCTGCACCCGATCTAACGATTTCCCGACTACGACAGGTGCTTTTCAAAACATACCCAAAGGAGCTACCGATGCGGCTGTTTTGTGTATTAATTCGAATCTTTCAGCCTTGATTTGGTCTACCCTTATTGGTGGAACCAAAGATGATGCGGCCTATTCAATCAAAATTGATGATTCTGCCCATGTATTTGTTGGGGGGGGTACTTCAAGTGGGAATTTTCCAATGGCAGGCAATGGATTCCTAAAAACAGGCAAAGGAAATATTGATGGCTACGTGATTCGTTTGGGACAAAATACTGGAAACTATGAAGTTGGGACACACTGGGGAAGCGACAAATATGATCAGATTTACTTTATTGATTTAGACATTCAACAAAAAGTATATTTTACAGGTCAAACCGAAGGAAGAATCAATCGGAGTGCAGGAACCTATGGCAAAAATAACAGTGCACAATTCATCGGTAGGTTAAGCAATGATCTCAAAACAGAAGAGTTTGTAACCACATTTGGAAACCGAACCAACGGCCAACCCGAATTAAGTCCTTCTGCCTTCATGGTCGATAATTGTTATAATATTTACTTTAGCGGATGGGGTTCGGTGATTGGTGTGGGCAACTCTGGCAGTACATCTGGCTTACCCTATACAATAGACGCCCACCAAAAAACTACCGATAACAACGATTTTTACCTCATTGTGCTAGGAAAAGACGCCAAAAATCTAAAATATGCCTCCTACTATGGAGGAAATAAAAGCGGTGACCATGTAGATGGGGGAACCAGTCGCTTCGACAAGCATGGGGTAATATACCAAAGCGTATGTGCCAGTTGCCCCAATTCACCCCCTGGCCTGAATGATTTTCCTACTTCGCCAGCCAATGTTGCCTTCAAAAATAATGTGAGTGTACGTTGTTCGAATGCCAGTTTTAAATTGGATTTTAGATTGGGTTATTCTATCGACGCTATTTTTACTGTCAACCCAAAAAAGCTTTGTCAAAATGCTCCTGTTTTCTTCAAACTGGCCAACATTTATAAAGCACAGTATCTCTGGGATTTTGGCGATGGGGACACCTCTCATTCTGTTAATCCAAGCCACATATACAAAGACACCGGAACCTATACCATTTCACTCACAGTAAAAGATACAACTTCGTGCAATACATTGGCGAGTTCCAAGCAAATGATTCAAATACTCCTTTCACCAAATGGGGTTGTAACCTACAGCGAAAAAATCTGTGCATCAGGAATTGATTTCCAACTTGACATAACAAATACCGACTCTATTTTTTGGGATTTTGGTGATGGATCTCAAACACAAATTACTGCTGGAAATGGACTCATAAAGAAAAATTATCAATACAAATCTGGACAATATACTCCCTTTATATTGCTAAAAAATACTGTCTCTGGTTGTATTGATACACTCTCAATTTCTGTTTTGGTTAGCAGCGATTCGACCCATGATATTTTAATTGCCAATGTGTTTACGCCCAATGGTGATAATAAAAATGACTGTTTTAGGGTATTCGGACTTTCGCCCGACTGCGATAAAGCAGAACTGCGGATATTTAATCGCTGGGGTGAAAGAATATTTTATACCCAAAACTTACAACAATGTTGGAATGGAAAAGTCAATAACAGTGGTCCAGAATTACCAAGTGGTACTTATTTTTACCAATTGGATATTATCAAAAGCTCCTATAATAAGGCTCCAAAATTATTCTCTGGCTCTATAAATTTGCTCCGAGACCAATAATCCTCTAATAAATACGCAACCTTTTTTTATTCAGGGTTTAAGCGCGTAACGTGGGCGTATAGAACAACCCAATACCCCCCAATACTATCAAGCAATGCTTTCAACTTCAACCTGAGGAGCGATTTTTCGGGACAACCCCTGCAATACTTTTCCCGGTCCGATTTCTGTAAAAACTGTTGCCCCATCAGAAACCATGGCCAAAATACTTTGGGTCCAACGCACAGGTGCGGTTAATTGGGCCACCAAATTGTCCTTGATTTCTGCTTTATTGCTTGCAAAACTTGCACTCACGTTTTGGTAAATAGGACACACGGGTTCCTTGAATTCAGTTGATTGAATCGCTGTGGCGAGTGTTGAGCGAGCAGGTTCCATCAAAGGACTGTGAAAAGCACCTCCGACGGGTAAAATCAGGGCACGTTTGGCACCCGCAATTTTCATGCCTTCACAAGCCAATTCAACTGCTGTATAGGCACCCGAAATAACCAATTGTCCAGGACAATTATAATTGGCAGGCACCACAATCCCTTGCGTTGCAACACATACAGATTCAACGATAGAATCCTCTAAAGCCAAAACCGCTGCCATGGTTCCGGCTTGCATTTCACAAGCTTGTTGCATCGCCAACGCACGTTGCTCTACCAATCTTAACCCATCTTCAAACTGTAAAGCTCCTGCAGATACCAATGCGCTAAACTCTCCCAAACTATGTCCTGCCACCATCGATGGTCTAAAATCCGCACCCATAATAGCTGCCCTAATTACACTGTGTAAGAAAATAGCTGGCTGGGTTACACGCGTTTGACGCAAATCTTCATCGGTTCCAAAAAACATAAGCTCTGTAATTCGAAAACCCAAAATTTCATTGGCATGTTCGAACATTTCTTTGGCTTTTACATTGTTTTGGTAAAGTTCTTTGCCCATACCCACAAACTGACTTCCTTGTCCGGGAAAAATATACGCGTGTTGGTTCATAATGGCCACGAAAATAATCCTAAAAAGTCAACATGCGTGTACAAACCACAAATGATAATAAGGCTGCTAAATACCCTATGTCCAAGATTGAAGATGTGATAAATTTCTTCCGAATTGAGTCAATTTCTAGCCTCACAATTTGAATTAAAACCACCCAAATACCTTGCAAAAACAAGCATCTCCAATGCTTAAATGTGTTCTCCCAACTCGAGCCACCGCATTTCCATTTTGTCTAATTGATGATTGATTGCAACCACTTCGATCGTTATTCTCGAGATTTCCTCAAACTCAACTGTCAATCCCAAAACCGTTTCCTCCAGTACTTTTTTATTTTTTTCTAAGATTTCTATGGCTTTGGATAATTCCCCGTACTCAAATTTTTCCTTGTAGGTAAGCTTTCTTTTTTCAACATTGGTGTCAGCCCCGCTTATACCTTTTGATTCTTTAGAGAGAATACTTATTCCTGCCCCATGCAAAGTTCCTGATTTTGAATGTGTAGCGTATTTTGAATCATTATACAAGTTGGCAGTAGTAATCAATTTTTTTTTGCCTTGTTCTTGGATATCTTGGATGTCTTTCCATGACCGGTAATCTGAATAATTTCCTGGATAATCACGGACCTTCCCTTGACCTTCAAAAACAAATACGTGGTCTACCAACTTGTCCATGAAATAACGATCATGTGTTACTATGAGTACACAACCAGAATAATCCATCAAAAAACCTTCCAAGGTGGCCAAGGTGAGAATATCCAAATCGTTGGTAGGCTCGTCTAAAATCAAAAAGTTTGGATTTTTAATCAATACCATCATCAAATACAGTCTTCGGCGTTCGCCGCCACTCAGCCTGGAGACAACATTGTATTGGGTTTCATTGCTAAAGCCAAATCGAAGTAAAAATTGTGATGCCGTGAGTTTTGTCCCATCTGCCAAGGGAAGATATTCTGCAATGTCTTTTACCACATCGACTACCCTCTTATCTCCATCAACTGGAATACCCTTTTGAGAGAAATATCCAAAAACAAGGGTTTCACCCGGTGTAATTTTGCCACGATCAGATTTTTCAAGGCCCATAATCATGTTTAACAAAGTGCTTTTTCCTATACCATTTGGACCGACCACACCTATTTTTTCTCCCCGTTTGAAAGTGTAAGTAAATTCTTTCAAGATTTCCACTTCTCCAAAAGATTTTTCAAGGTGGTTGATTTCCAATATCTTGGTTCCCAAACGTTCCATTTTAACCCCAAATTGCACTGCTTGTTGGGTATAGGGTTCTTTTACCTTTTCTGACAACTCATCGAATGCTTCAACCCGAGACTTACTTTTGGTAGTTCTGGCCTTAGGCATTTTTCGGACCCATTCTAGTTCACGGCGAAATGTATTGCGATTCTTGTCACGTTCACTCGCCTCTACCTCCTCACGCAAAGCCTTTTTTTCAACGAAATATGCATAATTCCCTTGGTATACAAACAATTGTCCACGATCCAATTCTAAAATACGGTTACACACACGATCCAAAAAGTATCGGTCGTGGGTAACAAGCAACAATGTAAGATTTTTTTCACTCAAGTATTCCTCCAACCACTCAATCATATCCAAATCCAAATGGTTGGTTGGCTCATCCAAAATCAATAAATCAGGTACGTCGATCAAAACCCTTGCCAAGGCTACCCGTTTTTTTTGTCCGCCACTCAACAATCCCACCGGCTTAATCAAATCGGCATCGTAAATACTCAATTTACCCAATACCTGTTTGGCCCTGGCCTCATAATCCCAACTCTCTGTAAGTGTCATCTCGTTTGTGGCCGTATCCAAACGTTTTTCGTTTTCCGAGCTGGCTTCATAAGAATACGCCAATAGGGCAGATTCATACTCTTTACAGGCCAAAATGGAGGGATTTTGCCCAATAAACAAATTGTCTAATACCGACAGTTCTTCTCTGAGTTGTGGGTCTTGCGGTAAATATTCCCAACGGATTTCCTTCCGGATGCTAAAAGATCCAGTATCGGGTTTATCGATTCCGGACAAGATATTCATCAAACTACTCTTGCCAGCACCATTACCAGCAATAAGTGCAACTTTATCCCCCTTGCTCAACCCAAATGTGATGTTGCTAAACAACACCTTTTCATTCCAACTTTTACTGAGCCCCTCAGCGGATATATAATTCATGTGTTTTTGTATTCAGGCAACTGTATTTGAAAAAACTTACGCAATACCGCAAAAATAGGCCGAAATCATTAGCCATAGACCCAGAACTTCAAGAATTTAATTGCGGTATCAGAAACCCAAAACCCAGTATAATCAAGAAGAATTCCTAACACCGGTTGCCACATCTCAGCACCCAACCAGAAAAAATTTGGCAGGGCAAATTATAGTTCATTCACCCCCAAGCTTCGAATTGCACGGCAAATTAGGTCTGCAATATCCCTGGATTAAAAGGCTTGACCGGTGAATGATTGGCCGCTTCAATGCCCATCGAAATCCACTTGCGGGTGTCCATGGGAGAGATGATCGCATCCACCCATAGTCTTGCTGCTGCATAGTAGGGTGTTGTTTGTAAATTGTATCGGTCTGTTATTTTGGCCAACAATTCCTTTTCTACACTTGGATCGATGATTTCACCCTTGGCTTTTAAATTCGCTTTTTCAATCTGCAACAATGTTTTTGCCGCTTGCTCTCCTCCCATCACTGCAATTTTGGCTCCGGGCCAGGCGACAATCAATCGAGGATCGTAGGCCTTGCCACACATCGCATAATTTCCAGCACCGTAACTATTTCCCATGATGACTGTAAATTTGGGTACTGTACTATTGCTCATGGCCATCACCATTTTTGCCCCATCCTTGATGATGCCTCCTTGTTCGCTTCTACTTCCAACCATAAATCCGGTTACATCTTGTAAAAATACCAAGGGGATTTTCTTTTGATTGCAATTCATGATAAAACGTGCGGCTTTATCGGCACTGTCAGAATAAATTACCCCCCCAAACTGCATTTCGCCTTTTTTGCTTTTGACAATTTCCCTGTTATTTGCCACAATGCCCACGGCCCATCCATCGATGCGAGCATATCCACACAAAATTGATTTGCCATACCCTTTTTTGTATTGCTCAAAAACACCTTCATCGACCATACGAGAAATCAATTCGACACTGTCATACGGTTTGTTGCGCTCATTGGGAAGAATTCCCCAAATATCCGACATGTTTTTGGCAGGAAGCCTGGGCTTGACACGATCAAATCCTGCCTCGTCGTATTTGCCAATTTTATCCATGATGTAACGTATCCGATCCAAACAACTTTTATCATCGGGAAATTTGTCATCAATGATACCCGAAATTTCTGTTTGTGTTGCAGCTCCACCCAGTGATTCATTGTCTATTTCTTCGCCAATCGCTGCCTTTACCAAATAACTGCCTGCCAAGAAAATACTGCCATTCCCTTCAACAATAAGCGCTTCATCGCTCATGATCGGCAAATATGCACCCCCGGCTACACAGCTCCCCATCACTGCTGCAATTTGGGTGATTCCCATGGCGCTCATTTGTGCGTTGTTGCGAAACATTCTGCCAAAATGTTCTTTATCGGCAAAAATATCTTCTTGTAAAGGCAGAAATATCCCTGCACTGTCTACCAAATAGACAATGGGTAGCCGATTTTCCATCGCTATTTCTTGGGCACGAAGATTCTTTTTTCCTGTGATGGGAAACCATGCACCGGCCTTTACTGTGGCGTCATTGGCCACAATCACACATTGCCGCCCACCCACGTATCCAATACCAGTAACCACACCACCAGCCGGGCAACCTCCATGCTCAGCATACATCTCATATCCAGCAAACGCACCCAATTCAATCCACTGCGTATTCTTGTCGCGCAGATATTCGACGCGCTCCCTACACAACATCTTTCCTTTTTCTTTTTGTTTGGCTGATGCCTTATCACCACCCCCACTATAAATCTTTTCTAAACGCGCGCCAACCAAGTCCGACTCACGCTTATTCAAATCCTCATTTCTATTAAATTGAATATTTTGTTCAGCCATAGAAATTCAAATTTACGGCCTGATGTTCGTTAATTTTTAATATTAGTAGGAATCACCCAAAATTCTTAGTATATTTGCCGCGCTTAATTCATCTAGAGTCAGTCTTTTACTTCCGTGCTTCATAGTACGATTGCGATAAAAACACTAACTCAGAAGTGTTTCGCATATAGAAAGTAAAAAAAAACATACATGCAATCATTCGAAAACTTAGGACTAATTAGTCCTTTGGTGAAGTCTGTTTTACAACAAGGCTACACCACACCCACGCCAATCCAAGCATTGGCCATCCCAAGTATCTTAAAAGGAAGCGATCTATTTGCCACAGCCCCCACGGGTACTGGAAAAACAGCGGCATTCGCTATCCCCATCATTCAACAAATCATCAATACACCCCAGCGCAAAACACACGCTTTGGTGTTGGCACCAACCCGTGAATTGGCACATCAGATTTCTGATAATTTCCGCAAATACGCCAGTGGAACAAACTTACGCATCGCCTTGGTTTACGGCGGTGTTTCACAAATGCGACAAGTACAAGAAATTCGCCGTGGTTGTCAGGTAATTATCGCGACACCCGGACGTTTACTCGATCTAATAGAGCAAGGCCATATCGATCTTTCCGGAATTAAAACCTTTGTATTAGACGAGTGCGATCGCATGCTAGACATGGGTTTTATTGCCGATATCCGTGAAATTGGTAAATTGATGTTGGCTGATCGCAAGCAAACCTTGTTGTTCTCAGCCACTGCTCCCCGCGAAATAAAGCAATTGGCTGCCGACATGTTGGTAGATCCAGAGCATATTGATATTTTACCTGCCGACGAAGACAAACCCAAAATTACGCAATGGTTATTCGCTGTGGACCGCAACAATAAATACAATTTGTTGTGTGACATGCTCGAAGACCCAGAGGTAGAGTCAATGTTGGTGTTCTCAAAAACAAAACACGGAGCCGACAAATTGGTTAAAAGTCTCCACATTGATGGCTATTCAGCTGTAGCAATTCATGGCGATAAAAGCCAACGCGAACGCACGAACAATCTGGACACATTTAGACGCGGAAGAGCACAATTGCTGGTTGCAACTGATGTAGCAGCACGTGGAATGGACATCAAAGAACTAAATTACGTGTTAAACTATGATATGGCGTTGGATGCCGATACGCATACACACCGTATTGGACGCACAGGCAGGGCAGGCGCTGAAGGTATTGCAATTTCTTTTTGTGATCGTTCAGAAGCCAACCTCTTGGATCAAATATACAAAGTACACGGTCGTGAGTGCATTACCGAAATGGAACATGATTACCGCATTGAATTACCACAACGCCGTTCTAGTGGCGGAGGTGGTGGGGATAATGGCTTTCACAGAGGCTATTCAGCCAGCAAAAGCAATTATCGCGGTGGCAATTCTGGTGGCCGTGGCTATGGCAATTCTGGTGGCCGTGGCTATGGCAATTCTGGTGGCGGTGGCTATGGTAACAGAAATACCAGTCGCACAAGCAACGGAAATTCTTCCGATAATGGCAACAATGGCGCTAGTCCAGCGACTAATGATAATCGACCCCGTAATGGATACCGCGGAGGAAACGCTAATACCAACAACAGCAGCAACAACCGTTGGGGTGCTGGAAGCAATGGCGCAAAAAAATCAAATACCCGCTATTAACAATTATCCCTAAAAAATTGGAGTAATTCACACAATTCGGGAAAATTTGTTCAATAAAAAAGGCGGTATCGCGCCGCTACAACCCATTTTCCTTGCTGCCTTCCGGCCCTGGGGAATTAAATGGGGAGCTGGCCGTACCGCCAAAACAAAGGTAGTAAATAAATAGAGTCCACAAAAGGGCTTCCAAACACGGGAAGCCCTTTATTTTTTTCCAACCGATAAAACCATCCACAATCATTAAAATTCTGTAGAAAATTCGCTTTTTAAAAGATTAATTGGCATCCTTTTGCAAGGGAGAGCGAACAATGTTGAAAATCCTATCTTTGCAATAATGAAACTTCGCGCAGAGAATCTTGTAAAGCATTACGGCGCCAAACGCGTTGTAGATGGCGTAAGTGTAGAAGTGAACCAAGGAGAAATTGTAGGTTTATTGGGTCCAAATGGTGCAGGCAAAACGACTTCATTTTATATGTTTGTGGGTTTGGTTCGCCCGGATGAGGGATCTGTTTTTTTGGGTGACACAAAAATTACAGCATGGCCCATGTTCAAGAGAGCAAAACAGGGTATTGGTTACTTACCCCAAGAGGCTTCGATATTCCGTGAATTAAGTGTTGAAGATAATATTCGGGCAATACTTGAAATGACAAAACTCAGCACCTTTGAACAGGCCGAAAAACTGGAAACCCTGATCACTGAATTTGGTCTGGAAAAAGTTAGAAAGAATTTGGGAAAGGTACTCAGCGGAGGCGAACGCCGACGAACTGAAATTGCACGAGCCTTGGCGACCGACCCAAAATTTATCCTACTTGACGAACCGTTCGCTGGCGTTGATCCCATTGCCGTAGAAGATATCCAACACATTGTGTCCAAACTCAAAGAGAAAAATATTGGCATCCTTATAACCGATCATAACGTAAGGGAAACCCTCACCATTACCGACCGAGCATATTTATTGTTTGAAGGAAAATTGTTAAAGCATGGAAGCGCTGAAGAACTCGCAAACGACCCGCTGGTGAGAAAAGTATACTTAGGGAAAAATTTCGAGTTGCGCCGCAATGGAAATACGAGTTTGGAGCCATGAGGCTAATAATCAGTCCATTTACAGATGTTTACTTTAACCTTGCAGCAGAAGCGTATTTTTTGCAGCATACCCATGAAAATATTTGCATGTTGTGGCAAAGTCAATCAGCGGTGGTTTGTGGGAAAAATCAAGGAATTTGCGCGGAAATTAATTATGGCCTATGCAAAGAATTGGGTGTTTTCCCTGCCCGCCGCGTGAGCGGCGGCGGTACAGTTTACCAAGACTTGGGCAATGTCAATTTTACCTTTATCCAAGGGCTGGAAACATCCCTAGACAATGCCATTGATTATAAGCGATTTTTAGAGCCCGTGCGCAAAGCACTCCTAAAAATGGGTATTGAAACCAGCTATAGCCAAAGACACGATTTACTTTACAAAGGGAAAAAAATTAGTGGGAACGCCCAACACCTCATTCAACAAAAAAAAAGAGTATTGCACCACGGAACTTTACTGCTGAATGCAAATCTCAAAAAACTCAGTAGGGTTCTGCAAACTGAAGGTAACTATAACGATAAATCCGTCAGAAGTATTCGCAGCGAGGTAACAAACCTTGCAGACCATTTCCCACAACTTTTAGAAATAGAGCAAACTATTGTTCAACTAAGCCAAGAATTAGCACCCTTGCTTTTGGCAAGCGTATCGGGGTTTTCCAAACAAGAAATAGCCTCAATTATCTGCCTGCAGACCGAAAAATTCGAAACTGAAGCATGGATTTTAGGAGTTTCTCCCACCTATATTCATACCCGTACTATTTCCTTTTCAAATTCAAATGATGAATATCCGCAAGACTTACGACTCAATATGGAAGTGGTAAGGGGAATAATTTGTAGTATTTCTCTGAACGATGAATATGGGAATTCTGTCTTTGAAAAACAATGCGCGGCCACCTTGCAAAAACCCATCGCATTGGCCACCATTGCAAGCGCTTTTTCGAATACTCCGCTGGGAAAGATCCCATTATTATATCAATTCTTCTGAACCGTGAATAAAAAACAACGCGTCCAATTTATCCTCGATACGCTCGAAAATTTATATCCAAAAACCCCAATACCCTTGGATCATACAGATGCCTATACTTTGTTAATATCGGTTTTGCTCAGTGCACAATGTACCGACATTCGCGTCAATCAAATTACCCCAAAGCTTTTTTCGCTTGCCAAAACCCCGGAAGATATGCTGAAACTACGTATTGAAGAAATCCGGGAAATTATCAAACCCTGTGGATTGTCTCCTGCCAAAAGCAAGGGGATTTGGGGATTATCAAAAATGATTATGGACCTACATGGAGGATCTGTACCCCAATCTTTTGAAGCGTTGGAGGCCATGCCTTCGGTGGGGCATAAAACAGCCTCGGTGGTAATGTCACAGGCCTTTGGCGTCCCCGCTTTCCCAGTAGACACGCATATACATCGTTTGGCATACCGGTGGAAATTAAGCGCTGCACGCACAGTTGTAGAAACCGAACGTGATCTCAAACGACTTTTCAGTCCTGGAATATGGAATAAACTTCACCTTCAAATTATCTTTTTTGGAAGGGAGTTTTGCCAAGCGCGCGGTCATACTATGGAAACTTGTCCAATATGTTCTATCATTGGTTGCCGTGAAAAAAAGAAATAATACTGATTATTTGAAAATCTCAGTAATAATTTGATCCGTAGAGATTCCCTCAGCCTCCGCTTTGAAATTGCGAACAAATCGGTGTCTCAAAACCCATTTGGAAACAGCCACTACGTCTTCCATGTCAACATTGTATTTCCCGTTCATTAGGGCATGACATTTTGCGGCCAAAATTAAATTTTGCCCAGCACGGGGTCCTGCACCATAAGACAAATATTTGATTGCAAATGGATGTCCACCCGCTGCATTGGGACGGGTTTTTTGAACCAATCCTACTACCTGATTGTACACGTGATCGGTAACAGGAACTTCTCGCACCAATTCTTGGTAGAGTTGAATATCAGCAGCATTGAGAACTGAATTGACTACCGAATAATGATTCCCTGTGGTTTGCTTTAAAATGCGCACCTCTTCTTCATACGAGGGATAATCGAGTATTACTTGAAACATAAATCGATCCAATTGGGCCTCAGGCAATGGATAGGTACCCTCTTGTTCTATGGGATTTTGGGTGGCCAAAACAAAAAAAGGTTGGTCAAGATTATACTGCTTTCCTGCTACGGTTAACTGGCGTTCCTGCATGGCCTCTAACAAAGCTGCCTGGGTTTTGGGTGGCGTACGGTTAATTTCATCTGCCAAAATAATGTTGGCAAAAATGGGTCCTTTTACAAAATAAAATTTCCGTTCATCATCCAATATTTCACTCCCAATAATATCCGATGGCATCAAATCGGGTGTGAATTGAATCCGGTTAAAAGACAGGTCCATTATTTGAGACAATGTCTTTACCAACAATGTCTTGGCTAATCCTGGAACCCCCACCATTAATACATGCCCATGGCAAAAAACAGCGTTAATGAGGGCGTCAACCACCTCATTCTGTCCCACTATAATCTTGCCAATTTCCGCTTTTATTTGGGCGATTTTTAGGGTAAATTCTTGGGCTTTTTCAGGGTCATTAATCATGGTTCCAACTGTTTAAATTGCTACAATTCATAGAACGACCTTTGATGCGTATATAGGTTTTCCCCCGTTGCTTGTCTGTCCATTGGTCAAAGATCTTTTTTCTCTTGGCTGAATGGGCTAGCAGTTGGATATAACTATAATCTTGGAGCAAATTTGCCTGGTGAGGCGATGTAAAGGATTTAAGAAATATAATTCGGTATACACTACGACCATCAGGGGTATTACTCAAAGTAGGTTTGGAAAAATCACCAGGCCTCATCTTTTCAACCACAATTTTAACATCCGAGGGGAGCGATTCGAAGAGTGAATTTTGTATGCCTGTAGTTTGATCTACCAAAAATCCACAATTACCTCTATTTCCTACTACTTCTTTACTGGCATATTTTTTGACTGCATCACACCATGTCATGGTTCCATTGGTCAGAATCTGGTATACACTGTCTACCCTTTGGGAAGCAATCGAATAATCATAACTCGTATTTTCTGGGCGCAATAAGATATGGGCTACCAAGACTCGTTCACCTTTTCGCTTCATCATTTTGATTATATGAAACCCATTTGGGCTTTCAAATACTTGGCTAAGACTGTCTGGCTTTAGTTTAAACGCGACACGTTCAAATGCAGGTGACATCTCCCCCCTCCCAAACTCAGGCAATATTCCACCATTGCCTTTTGACCCCGGATCCATGCTATAGGTACGTGCCAATTTTTCGAAATTTTCGCCCCTCACTATGCGGTTCCTCAATTCTTCTAATTGCCCTTTTGCAAAGACATTGGCCTCATCTGATATTAAGGGTTCTATGATGCATTGCGCCACCTCAACCTGGGTTTGAATTATGGGTAAACTATCTAAGGGAATGGAATCATAAAAGGCGTTTATTTCGCTGGGACTTATCAGTATATCTGAAGTAATTTTAGATCTCATTTGGTCAACTAAAATTCGTTCTCGAATTTTGGGACGAATCTCTTTTTTGAACTCTCCAATGCTTTTACCCAAATATTTTTCTAGTAAAGCCAAACTACCAGCCTCATTCTGAAAAGAACGAATACGGTTGTCAACATCTCGCTCTACCTCCTCTTCCGTTACGACCAAACTATCAATCTCAGCCTGGTTGATCAATAGCTTCTGAACAATCATCATTTCCAAAACCTTACAAAACAGTTCTTGGGTGTCTTTTATCACCATTCCTCGAGAAAGTTCAATTTTTTGCGTTTCAAATTCAGATTGAATAATGATTTTATCGCCAATAATGGCCAAAATCCCATCGACATACTGGAAGGCCGGAGACATATTGCTATTGGTGACTTGTGCACGGAGCATAGCACATCCAGAACCAAGGAATGCAACAAAAAAAACAAAGGCCCACTTGAATCTTGAATGATTCATTTTTCTTATTTGGTATTAACCAACCTGTCTTGCAGTGATTGTAAGACCGATTTGTCAATCGTTATTGTATACTTATTTTTTAAAGATTCAAGCCATTCTTTTTCTAATTGCTCTTGGTATTTAGAGGCAACCGGACCCCGCGTTTCATCCAACAATTTGGGGCCAGAAGTTGAAAATCCTTTGACCTTCAATACCACAAAATCGTCTGCAATCTGTCCCATAGAATAGATACCGGGTTTTTTGTATTTGGATTTCGGTGAGGTTGCATCCTCAAAGATTATATTCAAGACCTTAGAGGGTGCGAATAAAAATGTATCGCTGATTTCATATTTTCCCGCTCTGGATGAAAAATCTAAAACATTTTTCTTGGTATATTGACGCCGTAAACTATCGGCTGAAAGCCCTTTCTTCACGCCTTTAGCCACGGATTTCATCATCTTGGCATCATTGCAGAAATAGACTTCCACATCAAATCGATTGCCCCAAACATAGGCAGACTGGTGTTCTAAAAAATATTTTTCCAAGCCCACAGAATCGGTATTCGCACGATCCCATACCAATTCTTGCATGCGGTTAAACATCAAAATTCCCTCTTTGTATTCTTGGTAAATATCTTTGAATTCTAGCGACTTTTCTTCCAAGTGAAGATTTTGATATTCTACGCATGATTGATTAATCCAAGCATCGATGATTTTGTTTAAGCCTTCTTTTTTACTTCCTGAAATGGGCTTCGTGTTATTAGACAATTGTATGCATAAATCGGCGACGGAAAATTGTTCTCCTCCCAAATTAAACACTTCCATTTTTCGCAAATTAAATTTCGTTTTGACTGGTTTCTTAGCCGATCCAATAACTTGTGTATGTATTTCGGGCAATAGCGTTTCATCAAACTTGCCTTTCATAAAATTACTGTCTAAATAAGAAAGTACCGCATCAACGGCCATGGCGTTCAGGGTAAATTTATTCTGCTTTTTGATTTTTTCCACCAATGAATCGATGGAAATTTGAGAGCGTTGGTTTTTCTGAACTTCCGTTTTTAAAAAAGATTTCACTTCATTGTCTTCAAAAGATCCAATGGGCTTTACGGCCATTCTTTGCAATATATGCCACCCGTAATTGGTGCGAAAAGGCACTGTCATTTCCCCATCTTTTTTCAATCCGAAGGCTTGACCTATCCAATATTGGCGATCCAAATCACCCACAAACTGCGTTACATTCATATAGTCCATCTGTCCACCATTGTATCGGCTATTATAGTCTTCACTGTGGGTACGAGCCATATTGTCAAAAGTTTCCTTTCCAGAATTGATACTGGCCGCTATCTCATCAATTTTCTTTTTGGCTTCAGAATCGGTATTTTCATCTTTGTTCAAAACGCGAATCAGGATATGGTTTACCTTAATATCTCCACGATTTATTTTTTTGTCGGTCACAAACAATATATGATACCCAAAATCTGTTTTGAATACCTCTGAAAATTCACCCACCGGGGTTTTATATGCTTGATTTTCGAATTCATAAACAACCTGAAGGGCAGTTAAATACCCCAAATCACCCCCGTTATTTTTGGTTCCAACATCTTCCGATTCGGTGCGAGCGATTTCGCCAAAATTTTCGGCTGATGGCTGTCTTACCAACATTCTTTGAATGGCTTCTATTTTTTCTAAAGCTTTCTTTTGATCGGCTTCTGGCGCATCGGGAGCCACCAAAACCAAAATATGTGAAACCCGCAATTCAAATTTCATGCGATCATAGGCTTCTTGAATGAGTGTTTCTGTAACCGCCCTATCGTATAAATAATTTCGCGCCAATTGGTCTCGGTACATTTGTAATTCCTGAACGTAGGCTATTGCAGTATCCAATCCTGCATCTTTAGCATCTTTTACCTTGAGTTTAAACTTAACATACAAATCGAGGTAATTGGTGATGTCTGCTTGGCTAATGGTATCTTCTTTAAGGTTGATATTTTTTAAAAATTGTCGCTCAAATTCATCGGCATACACTTTTTCTTCGTTGATGCTAAAAACAAAAGGTTTTGCAACTTGGGAAGATTCCGTTCGGCTTGTATTCACCTGCGCTAAAAGATTGGATAAAAACAATCCAGATACTAGGGTTGTTACAACTACTATTTTCATGATTTTCTTTGTTGGGTACAGTCTTCAAAAATACATACAAATCTCAAGTTTTCAATCATCTTGAGAAACCGTTTTCCAGAGCACATCCAATAATTCTGAAATGCCTTGTTGGGTTACCGCACTAAAAAATACGATGGGTATCCCATCAAGTTGTAGGCGAATTTCATCCTGTAATTCCTCGTCTAGCATATCGCTTTTACTGATGGCTACAATGCGTTGTTTAATGAGTAATTCAGGGTTAAATTTCTCCAACTCACTCAAGAGGGTTTGGTATTCTTTTCGATGGTCTGCACTGTCTGCAGGCAATAAAAATAACAAGGCTGCATTTCGCTCAATATGCCGTAAAAACCGATGCCCCAAACCCTTTCCTTTGCTGGCTCCTTCAATAATTCCAGGAATATCAGCGACAATAAAACTGCGGTAATCGCGGTAATTTACGACTCCGAGATTGGGGATCAGCGTTGTAAAAGGATAATCGGCAATCTCTGGTTTTGCTGCAGAAATAACACTCAATAAGGTACTCTTTCCTACATTGGGAAATCCAACCAATCCCACATCGGCCAATACTTTGAGCTCCAATACAATCCAACGTTCAATTCCTGTTTCACCGGGTTGGGCATACTGAGGGGCTTGGTTTACACTGTTTGCAAAATGACAATTGCCAAGTCCTCCACGTCCACCGGGAACCAATACCTGTTTTTCTCCTTCTTCGGTGATTTCAAAAAGCACTTCGCCCGTTTCTGCATCTTTGGCAACAGTGCCCAAAGGTACTTCCAGAACAATAGAATCCCCGTAAGCTCCAGAACTTCGATTTTCACTTCCCGCAATACCATCCGTTGCCAAAACATGTTTGCGATATTTAAGGTGTAATAAGGTCCACAACTGGGTATTGCCCTGAAGAATGATATCACCACCCTTACCGCCGTCGCCACCATCCGGACCTCCACGGGGATTAATCTTTGTTCGATTATAATGTCTGCTTCCTGGGCCCCCGCTACCACTTCTACAGCAAATCTTTACATAGTCAATAAAATTGCTGTCGGCCATAGACCACAAAGGTCGTTAAAAAACCCCCATCTATCGTATTTTCGCATCCGTAACCTGTATGTCTTCACAATACCAATTCTCGGATATAGAAAAAAAATGGCGATTGGCTTGGGAAAAAAGCGAATTATACAAAACAGAAATTGATCCCAATAAGCCCAAATACTATATCCTCGATATGTTTCCATACCCCTCTGGAAGTGGTTTACACGTTGGACATCCACTTGGATATATCGCCAGTGACATCGTGGCCCGCTATAAACGCTTGAAAGGTTTTAACGTATTGCATCCCATGGGCTATGATGCTTTTGGACTGCCCGCAGAGCAATATGCAATACAAACTGGGCAACACCCTGCCATAACTACCGAACAAAATATTAAACGGTTCAGGGAACAACTCAATACAATGGGCTTTTCTTTTGATTGGTCAAGAGAAGTCAAAACTTGCGATCCCAATTATTATAAATTTACCCAATGGATATTTTCTTTATTTTTCAATCATTGGTATGATACTCTGGCACAAAAAGCCAGGCCTATTGAGGAACTAGAACAATATTTTTCTATTCATGGCAGCCACAATAATTCTATTTATGCCGGGCATTTTATAGACTTTTCAGCAGCCCAATGGCGAGAATTTTCACCCCTTCAAAAACACGAAATTCTAAACCAATGCCGATTGGCCTTTATAGATGAAACCACCGTCAACTGGTGTGAAGCGATGGGTAGCATACTGGCAAATGAAGAAGTTGTAAATGGACTGAGCGAAAGGGGCGAATATCCAGTGATTCGAAAAAAAATGAAGCAATGGAGCTTGCGAATCACCGCCTATGCTGATCGGCTAATCGAGGGGTTAAATCGAGTCGAATGGAGCAATGCCATCAAAGAAATTCAACGAAATTGGATCGGAAGAAGCCAAGGTGCAGAAATTGAGTTTGTGGTTCGAGGTACACTCAAAACCTTGCGCGTTTTCACGACAAGACCCGATACAATATTTGGCGCAACCTTTATCGTAGTAGCTCCAGAGTTGGAAAATCTCACTGAATTTTGCACCGAAAAAAATTGGCCTTTGGTGTCTGCATACGCAAACAAATCACGCAATCGAAGTGAAATTGAACGAATGGCTGACACCCACAAAACTGGGGTATTTACTGGACTAGAAGCCATCAATCCTTTTACCGGAGAACCCATTCCAATTTATGTAGGAGAGTATGTGTTGGCAAGTTATGGGACCGGGGTAATTATGGCGGTTCCCGCTCACGACGAAAGGGATTTTGCGTTCGCAAAATCCTTTAATCTGCCCATCATCCCAGTTATAAAACCTATGCATTCGGAACCAAATTCGCCCCTCACAGAAGCTTTCTCTGCAAAAGAAGGAATGTGTTTTAACAGCGGGTTTTTGGATGGCTTATCGGTGGATGATGCCATTGCCTCCGCAACTGCTAAAATTGTAAACGCCGGATGGGGAAAGAAAACCATACACTATAAACTGCGCGAAGCGGGTTTTGGACGTCAGCGGTATTGGGGAGAGCCGTTTCCTCTTGTATATAATGCCCAAGGGATTCCCTCGATAATTGAGTCATTGCCTGTAGAATTACCCCCAGTCGAAATTTATAAACCCACAGGGAATGGAAAAAGTCCACTCTCTGCTCTCAGCCAATGGGTCAATACTCCCATGGGTATTCGGGAAACTGATACAATGCCTGGTTGGGCGGGAAGCAGCTGGTACTTCCTCCGATATACAGACCCAAACAATCCACAAGATTTTGCTTCAAAAGAAGCACTACAATATTGGAATCAAGTGGATTTATATGTTGGGGGAAGTGAACATGCAACGGGACACTTACTCTACAGCCGGTTCTGGACAAAGTTCTTATTTGATTTGGGTTTTATCACATGGGATGAACCTTTTCAACGCTTGATAAATCAAGGAATGATTCTAGGTGAAGATGGTCAGAAAATGAGTAAACGTTGGGGAAATGTTGTTAATCCAGATGATGTTTGTGCTGCATACGGGGCGGATGCACTGCGAATGTATGAAATGTTTTTGGGGCCTGTTACCGATTCAAAACCCTGGAATACACAAGGTATTGAAGGTATAAGTCGCTTCTTTGGCAAATTTTGGCGACTATTTTACCAAGGTGAAAACTGGGCGGTTACCGATGTTCCTGCTACCACAGAAGAATTGAAAATTTTACATAAAACCATTAAAAAAGTAAGCGATGATATCGAAAATTTGAGTTTCAATACCTCAATCTCAGCGTTTATGGTTGCCGTGAACGAACTTACAGCTCTCCAATCTCGCAAGCGACAAATACTAGAGCCCATGTTGGTATTAATGGCCCCTTTCACCCCATATCTAAGCGAAGAACTATGGCATCGCTTGGGTAATTCGGGTTTTAGTAATGACAAACGCATAGATTCGATAAGCATACACACCAGCCATTGGCCAATGTATGATTCTGAATATTTAACTGAAAATTACTTTAACTATCCCATAAGTATCAACGGCAAAACAAGGGCACAAATTCAATTCGATCTCCATGCCACAGAAGGTGAAATTCAAGCTACCGTATTGAGCCATGCTATGGTTGTTAAATGGATGGAAGGCAAACCCATGAAAAAATTTATACTCGTAAAGGGGCGAATTGTGAATGTAGTTGTATAATAAACCACATTCCAAGATTACACTCGGGCCACAACGACGGCTTTTTGGCCATCAAATTCTATGCATGCATCCGGAAAAAGTTTGTTGCGTTTTCGGTATTCAACGATACCATCTACAACAACCAAACCTTGGGCAATGAACTCGTTGGCGATCCCACCATTTTCAGCCCATCCCAATAACTTCAGCGCTTGATTGAGTTGAATATAGGAAGTATGAATGACAATTTGTTCCATCAATTTGGTCCTTTGGTTTCCAAAATAATTTGCATATAAATGGGGTTATTAAAAATTGTGGGTGTAGGCGATTTGGTCAAAAAAATAGCCGATTATGAGGCATTGTTGCCATAAAAATTAAATGGCGAAACTTTCTCCACATCCACAAGTGCGAGAAGCATTCGGATTGATGAAATTAAATCCATTCCCATTTAACCCATCCGAGAAATCAAGTTCTGTTCCACACAAATACAAAAAACTCTTCATGTCACACACGATTTTTAAACGCTCATCGCCAAAATTCATGTCTCCAGCTTTGATCTCATTGTCAAAATCCAATTCATAGGTGAGGCCAGAACAACCTCCACCCTTTACACCCACACGCAAGAAATACTCAGGAGAAGAAATATTGGTTTCTCGCATCAAACTGTAGGCTTTTGCCAACGCTTTGTCTGTAATCAGAATCTCATTTCCTTGGGCAATCATGGTTGTTGTTGTTAGTGGTGCGTTTTTTCGCTCACCAAAGGCTCTAAACCGTTCTTTGACCGGTAGTCATTGATGGCAGAACGGATTGCATCTTCAGCCAATACCGAGCAATGAATTTTTACGGGTGGCAGGGCCAATTCCTCCACAATATCCATATTATCAATGGTAAGAGCCTCATTTATGGACTTTCCCTTGAGCCATTCGGTAGCCAAAGAAGACGAAGCGATGGCAGATCCGCAGCCAAAGGTTTTAAACTTGGCATCTTGAATAATGCCCGTTTCTTCGTTAACCATGATTTGCAATCGCATCACATCACCGCACTCGGGTGCACCGACCAATCCTGTACCAACTGATTTCTGAGATTTGTCCAATGTACCAATGTTTCTTGGATTGGTATAATGATCGATTACTTTTTCTGAATATGCCATATTAATTGTAAAACGTATACAAAGTTACAATTTAGAGTAATTCTAAACAATAGGTTAATGTTCGGACCATTGAATTGACTTTAGATCGATCCCCTCTTTAAACATTTCCCACAGCGGACTCATTTCACGCAGTTTAAATACCGCCTCTTTAACCGTTTTGATGGTAAAATCTATTTCCTCTTCGGTGGTAAAACGCCCCAATCCAAAACGCAATGAACTGTGGGCCAATTCATCGTCTAGTCCCAAACTTTTTAACACATAACTCGGTTCCAAAGAGGCAGAAGTACAAGCAGATCCACTCGAAACGGCAATATCTTTCACACCCATCATCAATCCTTCGCCTTCCACATATTTAAAACTGATATTGGAGGTGTGGGGCAACCGGTGTTCATTGCTTCCATTGAGATAACTTTCTTCTATGGACAACAAAGCGGCTTCCAAACGATCACGCATTTTTTTCAAGCGCAGGTATTCATCGGCCATCTCCAAACGGGCAATTTCACACGCTTTTCCAAAACCTACAATACCCGGAACATTGAGAGTTCCACTGCGCATTCCTCGCTCGTGACCACCACCATCCATTTGAGCGGTTACTTTAACACGGGGATTTTTTCGGCGAACATACAAGGCTCCAACACCCTTTGGACCATACATCTTATGGGCCGTAAAACTCATTAAATCAATGCCGTCTGCCAACACATCCACTGGAATTTTTCCGACTGCCTGTGTTGCATCTGAATGAAACAATACGCCATGCTTTTTACACATTGCCCCAATTTCGGCAATGGGCTGAACCACGCCCAATTCGTTGTTTCCGAACATAATTGAAATTAAAATAGTTGAAGGCTTGATCGCCGCCTCCAGGGTTTTTAGGGAAATTAATCCGTCTTCCGCTACAGACAAATAACTTATCTCAGCACCAGATTTTTCGAGGTGTTTACACGTGTCCAAAATCGCCTTATGCTCTGTGGTAAGGGTAATCATATGATTTCCTTTCGAGGAATACATTTCGAATACTCCTTTGATGGCTAGATTATTGCTTTCAGTGGCCCCACTCGTAAAAATAATCTCTTTTTCATTGGCTCCAATTAAGCCTGCAATTTGACACCGTGCATAATCTACTGCTTCTTCACCAGCCCAACCAAAAGAATGGCTTTTACTGGCAGCATTACCATATACTTCTAAAAAGTAAGGTGTCATTGCTTCAAACACCCGAGGATCTACCTGGGTGGTTGAATTATTGTCGAGATAAACAGGCAATTTCAACATTTTTATTTTGGGTTATTTAGATACTTTCTAAACTACAAAATTACGTGATAAAACCCCTGATTGTTTGAATATTTTATCTTTCTGATAAAAGAATGTTCTTTGTAGTGATTATGGGCATAAAAAAACTTGAACACATCGGAATCGCTGTAGCCAATCTCGAAGCCTCTGAGTTGCTATTTACGCAATTATTGGGCTGTTCTCCTTACAAACGAGAAATCATTGAAAACGAACACATTACATGCTCTTTTTTTCAAGTAGGAGATATCAAAATTGAACTCATAGCTGCGAGCAACGGCCAAAGTACAATTGCAAAATATATCGAAAAAAGGGGTGAAGGACTGCACCATTTGGCATTCGAAGTCGAAAATATCAAAGACTCTTTACAAGAAAAACAATCCCAGGGGTTCGAACCCATCGATGCAGAAGCCAAGCGCGGTGCAGACAATAAATTAATCGCATTTTTACATCCAAAATCAAGCAATGGGGTGCTTGTAGAACTCTGCCAGGATATTAAATCACAATAGCATTTGCTTTTGAAAACTTTTATTGGCTGGGTTTTGGGTAGTTGATTGGTTTAATCCACAATCACAATAACCGCAAGGAAACGGCTAATAATGAATCGGCATTTGCCCCCGTTAACAATGGTCTTTGCGTTTTGTCGTCTTGTCAAAATGGAAACAGTCAAGAACCGGCCTGCCCAAATTTTTGTATCTTTGAGCCCGTATGAAAGGCCCCATTTCACAATTCATAGAAACGCATTATTTGCATTTTAATTCTGCAGCCCTAATTGATGCTGCCAAAGGCTATGAAACCCACCTTGTCGAGGGAGGTAAAATGATGATTACCCTTGCGGGTGCAATGAGTACAGCTGAGTTGGGCAAAAGTCTGGCCGAAATGATTCGACAAGGAAAAGTAGATATTATCTCTTGTACTGGAGCCAATTTGGAGGAAGATATCATGAATCTAGTCGCTCACAAACACTATAAAAGGGTTCCAAATTACCGGGATTTAAGTCCACAAGATGAATGGAATTTACTCGAAAATCATTACAACCGCGTAACCGATACCTGTATCCCAGAAGAAGAAGCTTTTCGGCGACTACAAAAACACATTCATGGTATATGGAAAGGTGCTCAAGACAAGGGTGAAAGGTATTTTCCCCATGAATATATGTACCAAATTTTACGCAGTGGCGAATTAGAACAATACTACGAAATTGATCCCAAAGACAGCTGGATGTTGGCGGCTGCAGAGCGCAACCTTCCCATTGTCGTTCCCGGGTGGGAGGACAGCACGATGGGGAATATATTTGCAAGCTATGTTATCAAAGGTGAATTGCAGGCCTCTACCATAAAGACAGGTATAGAGTATATGGTGTGGTTGGCCGATTGGTATATTAACAATAGTGACGGAAAAGGCCTAGGATTTTTTCAAATAGGGGGGGGTATTGCAGGCGATTTCCCAATTTGTGTAGTACCCATGTTATACCAAGATATGGAAATGACCAACATCCCTTTTTGGAGTTATTTTTGTCAGATTAGCGATTCTACAACCTCCTATGGCAGCTACAGTGGAGCGGTCCCCAATGAGAAAATTACCTGGGGTAAACTCGATATTCATACACCGAAATTCATCGTTGAAAGCGACGCCACCATCGTAGTGCCCCTGATTTTTGCATACGTATTGGGCAGGTAATACCCTCCTTGGGTAAAAATTCGGTACTACTCAATTGGATGGATTTCTAAAAAATATTAATCTCTTCAAACAAAATTGGACCGCCTATATTTGCCGAATGCTCTCAATACCAAAAATGTCTGTCGTATGGTTATGTCTTTTTTTTTCGAAATTACCTGCACAATCATTTGAGGGCAAAACAATAAAATCTTCCACCATATCTGCAAAAAATATCAGTGCATTTGAACTGTACAACGCCAAGGGTAAAAAAATTTCCTACGCCCAACTTCTCAAATCATTGAAAGCAAAAATTACATCCCATTCACAGACGAGTACCGTTTTACTGTTTGGCGAATTACACGACAATCCGATTGTTCATTGGCTTCAAATTCAAATAAGTTCTGATTTGTACCGTATCAACAGCAATATGGTTTTGGGTGCAGAAATGTTCGAAACAAACCAGCAGATGGCGTTGGATGAATACCTCCATCCCAGCGACTCAGGCCAAGCCACCGAAAAAATAATGAATCCCATGGGATCCATGACTGGAGATGATCCTGCCTATACCACATTGAAAAAATCCATAAAGTTATGGCCAAATTATAAAACTGATTACGCCCCATTATTGAATTTTGCCAAAGAAAATGGCCTGCCATTTATTGCCACCAACATTCCCCGTAAATATGCAAATTTGGTATACCGCGGCGACTTCAAAGCTTTAGACACGCTTCCGCCGGATCAAAAAAAACTATTTCCAAACCTGCCGATATACTACGATAGCACCCTGCGCTGTTACAAAGATATATTTATGGCTACAGGCGGGCATGGTGGACAAAATTTGCCTAAAAGTCAGGCTATCAAAGATGCTACCATGGCATGGAAAATATGGTCGAATCTTCCCCAGCCCAGCTATGGCATTCCAAAAATTTCTTCTGAATCTTCCAATGTATCAGCAAGCCATCCTCTTCATCTTCATCTTCACCTTCACCTTCGTCGCGGTGGAGCTTCGGATCCGAGTAACCAAAAAAAATCAAATACTGTCGTTGGTGGGATATTCATCCACTATAATGGCACCTATCATTCCGACCACTATGAAAGTATTTCGTGGTATTTGCGCAAGGAAGAAGAAGCAAGAAATGCGGTCATTGTTTGTAAAGAAATACCCAAACCAATCCACATAATAACCATTGCTTCTCGCCTACAAGACGCGGTGAAACCCTTGGAAAAAGAAAATATAAACATCGCCGATTTTATTATTGTTATTCCTACCAACATGACTCGCACCTATTGATTATGGCAGAAAATCTTAGTGACTCTTTCAAAACAATAAAGGCCTTTGTATTCGATATCGACGGCGTACTTACCAATGGTCACGTATTAATAACAGAAGAAGGTCATATGCTTCGCAGCATGAATATAAAAGACGGTTATGCACTTCAACACGCCATTAAACAAGGGTATAATATTGGGATTATTTCGGGTGGGAAAGGAAGTGGCATTTTAGCACGACTGCAAGGATTGGGAATAACAGACGTGTATTTGGGGCAAAGCCACAAAATGGAGGCCTTTGAAGAACTCCTTGCCAAATGGAATATAGGTGCCAGGGAAATCGCATATATGGGGGATGACTACCCAGATCTACCTGTATTAAAAAAAGTGGGGTTGCCATGCAGCCCTGCAGATGCTTGCCAAGAAGTGCTGGAAATCGCGCACTATATTTCAACTTCAAATGGGGGAATGGGTTGTGTGCGCGAACTCATCGAAAAAGTAATGAAATTGCAAAATACCTGGAATAATTCCGATTCTACAACCTGGTAATCGAACGCGGAAAATAGTTTATCATCAACTCCAACCGGGAGATTCAGTTCTCTGCCAATTCGGTGAGACACACCCATTCAGATTGCAGCATAAGACACAAAACATCGAAAAAAATATCCACTTGGAAAATCTAGTCCCCGAAAAATCAAACAAATAGACCCCCGTCCCGTTATATTTGTACTTAATGATTGCATCCCAATTCATAATTGAACATTTGTGCCCCCTTCGCACAACAGACTCTGTAGAAGCCGCTCTGCTTTTCATGATTGAACAAGGCGTTACCGAACTCCCGATTGTTGAACAGAAACAATTATACAATTATGCACGACTGTCTCAACTTGGAACTTTACCCAAAACACAAAAATTATACGAATCCATTCCAAAAAACCCCTTTCCCCCTGCTGCTAAAACCAACAACCATGTATACGAAATTTTACCCGTGTTGGCTGCCAATGACTTGTCTCTTCTGGCAGTGATTGATGAAAAGGGACAATTTTTGGGTATCATCGAACAAAAAAGTATCAACAAACACATTGCAGAAAGTTTCACTTATCGTGGTATGGGTGCCATTTTGGTTCTCTTAATGCACGATCGCGATTTCGCACCCTCTACATTGGCTAGATGGATAGAAGAGAATGGCGCGAAAATACTCGGAATCATGATTAATCATACTTCGGATGGACAGTTGCGAATCAATATCAAACTCAATAGTATACAAGTAAAAGCAATACTGGCAACCTTGCACCGACAAAAAATTGTGGTTGAACATGTTTTCCTGGCTGAAGACCACGATGAAAATGACAAAAAAGCCTTTGATATTGCTTTTAAATTTTTTGATATCTAGACAAATTAAACGTTTTTTGAAGCAACTAAATTTTTAACGATTTACAATCGTAGAATAGGTAATTTTGAACTTCGAACATGAAAGAAATGATGCCATCAAACCCCATAAGTAAGCCCAAAAATCTCATTTCAGAAGAAACCATAAAACCGCTCAATTTAACAGATGTTATCAATTTTTTCTGGCGTTGGCGAAAACTACTGATTGTTTCGTGTAGCATCGCAGCTGCGCTGGCGTTTGTTGTAACCATGCCCTTCATTACCCAGCCTAAATACCAGGCTACCCATATATTTTACCCCACCAAAAACAATTCTATTTCCGAAGCCTTGCTATCTGATATCCACCAGAGCAAAAAAGACCCCCTCGAATTTGGGGAAGAAGAAGAAGCTGAAAAGGCGATGCAAATTTTACTTTCTGCTGATTTAACCAGCAGATTGGTAAGGAATTTTAATTTATACAAACACTATAATATAAATTCAAACACAGAGAAATATCCAAAAACCGCATTGCAATACAAATTAAAAGACAATTTTAGTGTCACCCGCACAAGGTACCTCAGTGTTAAAATTGAAGTGCTTGATGAAAATCCCCAAATGGCCGCAGATTTGGCCAACGGAATGGCAATTTTGTTTGATTCTATTAAAACTGAAATCCAAAACCAAATTGCGATTCCTGCATTAAAAATTGTTGAACGGGCCTTGCAGGCAAAGCGCGACAAAATCCAAAACACAAAAGACCAGATGCGCAAATTGGGTGAAGAAGGCATTACCAATTACGAAGAACAAAGTAGGGCATTGGCAGAAGAAATTTATAAAGCACAATCGAGTGGAAAAACTACACAAATGAATTCACTTTTAGACCAGCAAAAAACACTTGTTCGAAGTGGTGGAGATTTTGTGGCATTGCAAGAATTAATCAAATTAGAAGAGGAAAAAGAAAGTGATTTAATCGCTCAATATGAAAGGCGTGTCGTCGATGTAAATGAAAAAATGTCGCATAAAATGACCATTGAGGCAGCATCAAAACCCGAAATAAAATTTTGGCCCAAACGGGGTTTTGTAATGATCATTTCTGTTTTGTCTACACTGCTGGCCACCTCTCTGGTGCTTGTCACGATCGAAATTTTCCGGAAACAACCCGGCGCATAAATTGTGCTAAACCCACACGCAATACCCAATCTACAATCGCGTTTTGCGGTAATCGCATGTGTTCTTCTCATTGTTATTTTTTCAGTTTTCGCGACCTTGTTTGAATTGTATTATCTCCTGTTTATTCCCTTGGTGCTTGGTCTACTTTTATTAATTTTCTTTTATACAGAACGCAGTCTGCTTTTCTTCGGAGCTCTTGCCCCATTGAGTATTAATTTTGATGATATCGGGGGAGGATTTGGAATTTCACTCCCCACTGAACCTCTTTACACTCTTTTGTTTGTATTTTTAATTTTTCGTTGGCTTCTTCATCCCGAATTTGATCGAACAATACTCCTTCATCCCATCAGTATTTGCCTTCTGATTTACCTGGGCTTAATGTGGATTTCGACAATATTCAGCACAATGCCAATGGTAAGTCTCAAGTTTGCATTGGCCCGAACCTGTTACATTGTTTTGTTCTATTTCTGTACTTTACGTATTTTTTCGTCCTTCAAAAACATCCATTGGTTTTTTAAAGCCTTTGCATTTACAACACTTTTACTGGTAATTTTTACCCTATCCAAACACGCTGCAGATGGATTTGTTCGCAGCAGCAGCTACAGTATTTCATGGCCTTTCTTTCCAGACCATGGTATGTATGCAGCAGCCATTGCGTTTGCGGTATCTATTTTGGTTGTATACAGCTTTGCAGGCCGCCATTTCGGTATTCCCTTACTCTCATCACCTGCAATAATTTTTCTTTTAACCATTTTGGTGTTTGGTGTTGTCGTGAGTTATACCCGCGCAACCTGGCTAAGCTTGGTTATTGCCTTGGTGGTTTTTGGTGCCCTAACCGTAAGGCTTCAATTTAAATTAATCGCCCTATTGTTATTTGTAACGGCAATATATGGTATTGCTGAGCAAGACAAAATCATGTTTAATTTGGAAGGCAATAAGCAAGGAAGCAGTGATGACATTGAAGGCCACGTAAAATCTGCATCCAATGTTACCACTGATCCAAGCAATATGGAACGCATCAATCGTTGGAAGTGTGCTGCGAGAATGGTTGCAGAGCACCCTTGGTCTGGATTTGGACCTGGCACGTATGTATTTCAATATTCGCCATTCCAAAAGAGCAATGAACTTACACTCATTAGCACATTTAGAGGCGATATGGGTGATGCACACAGCGAATATTTTTCTGCGATGAGCGAAATTGGATTCCCTGGTCTTATTGCCTGGCTTGGATTTGTACTTTCGACATTGGCCATCGGGTTTCGGGTTTATTATGCACACCAAATTGGTAAAATCCGTTACACAGTCTTGATTGCAATGCTGGGACTTATTACCTACTATGTGCATGGATTCTTAAACAACTACAGCCAATACGATAAAATTGCTGTTCCTTTGTGGACGTTCACGGCAGTCATTGCTGCACTGGATATTTACCACAAAGAACCCCTCGACAATGTACGAGAAACTCAAAAAAAGTAAATTGTTTATTTCTGGAGCCTCCCTCTGCCTGGTTTTGGTTGTTGTGGGTATTTTGGGATATTCCATTACCATTGACAAATCACCAAATGCCAACCAAATCGTTCCAGAATGGTCTAATCTTGGGCCTGGGAGCACGGTGTATTTTCGAAATGAAATCCAAGTTGCTCACGAATCAAATGACCCTGCAATAGTCGAGTCAGAACCCGTGAATGCTGAAAATTTTACCACTACTCCCCCCTATTTATACTGGGCTTTAGGGAATCCCAATTTACCAAAAATTCACGCTTTGGAAAATACAAAAAAACAGAATATTCGCAATCAAACACCAGGCTCTACCGATACATCAATACAAAGTAGGACTTTCTGGCTTGGCAGTGACCAATTTGGGCGAGATATTCTCAGTAGAATGATAATAGGTGCGCGAATTAGCCTATCCATTGGATTCTTGGCCATGCTTATATCCTTGATTATTGGAATTGCAGTGGGCATTATTGCAGGTTATTTTGGAGGAAAAACGGATGCATTCTTATCTTGGCTAATCACTGTGTTTTGGTCGGTACCTACTTTGCTTATTGCCTTAGGCCTTAGCATGGTGTTGGGCAAAGGCTATTACCAGGTTTTGCTTGCAACCGCATTGAGCACATGGGTAGAAGTGGCAAGGGTTGTTCGCGGACAAACGCTTCAAATCAAACAACGCGAATTTGTTCTGGCAGCCAAAATAACGGGATTCTCCCATACACGAATCATGCTGAAGCATATTTTGCCAAACTTGAAAGGCTCTCTCACTGTTTTGGCAACAACCAATTTTGCATCGGCTATATTGTTAGAAGCAGGTTTGGGATTCTTGGGACTCGGTGTCGCACCGCCAACTCCTTCCTGGGGCTTGATGGTGAAAGAAAATTTGGGTTATTTGGTGCTTGACAATAGCTATTTGGCACTGATTCCAGGAATCGCCATTATGATTCTTGTAATGGCTTTTAATTTAATGTCAATGGGACTTCGCGATGCTCTAGACCCTTACAAGGAGTAAATGATATTCTTCGTTTTATACCTACTATCTTGCTTGAATCACCAAGGGAATAGGATAATATCGGGAACTGCCATTAACCATAAGATAATACAACCCTGGATTAAGTTTTAATGGGACAATGAGCACATCGTTTAGGGCATTTCCCTTGTCAACAATGCGCCCCAAAGGATCAATCCATGTGAAAGAGGCATTCCCCAGTCCCCTCAAAAATACGCTCGAACCGATTGTTGATGGATTTGGATAGGCCCGAATTTGTTGCCTTGTGATATCTTCGACTGCGGTATGGTCTACCATAACTGAGATATCGGCTGTGTCTTTGCATCCGTTGCTATTGCTCGTGGTCACTAAACGAACCATATATTGTCCTGCATTGCTGTATTGGTGTACGCCTGGCAGACCTGTTTTCTTGGTTCCGTCGCCCCAATCCCAGTCAAAACTGAGACCTGCAGTAGAAATGGGCACACAATTGAGTTTGTGTTGCCATAATAAATTCCAAGTAAAACCGGCCGCAGGTCGGGGTTTTACCTTTAATTCCAATAGTTTACGCTTGCCAAAACATGCCTTGTTTTCAGTTTCATAATACACTTTTCGACTGCTCAGCACCATGCCCAAATTAAAAGTAGAACCAATATATAAAGGTTCTGTTGCAAGGGTATCTTCATACCAATATACTTTACCAAAAGGAATTGTAACTTTCATGATACCCAGTCCCTTAGCGCATACAGGAATTGCTTCTGTAGATAATGGTATAGGAATTTCATTTACTATCACCGCAACACTATCAAAACTCCCAGCAAAACATGCCCCTTCAGAAGACTTGTAATAGACAAACTGTTGACCCTTTAATCCACCCAAAACTGGTGTTTTACCACTGTAAAAAGGTGTTTTGTCTGTTTTTTTCATATACCAATGTAATTTGCCCCAGTTGGTTGATCCAAAGAGTCTTGCCGAATCATCAGAGCACGCTGTATCGCCTTCTGCACCAAATACTTCAGGAAAATCAAATGTATTTATTTTAATTGCCGATCGGCCACTTCCACATATTCCATTCCAAGACTCAACATACACATAGTTTTCTCCACGTTTATCCCCTTTGAATGAATATTGATTCCCTTTTGCCACCGAAGTTCCTCCTGTAGCATCGAGAAACCATCGCAATGTATCATTGCCATTGGACTTAGCAATCAAGGTGACTGTATTGTTACCTCCCCTTGCACACACAAACGTATCCGAAGGGACTTTGGGTGCACTGGGCGCAAAACTGGATCCAACAAACGCTTTAACCTGCTTTGGACCACCCGCAAAATAACAACCATTATTATTGGCGATAACATAAAATTGCGTATCCTTACTGAGCTTGCCTGTTTGTAATACAGACCCTGTATGCACCAAATTTCCCCCTGTGGCTTGGTCATACCAGTACAATTTTCCAAAATTTGTATTTGCCTGTAAATTGGCGGTTGCTCCCGCGCAAATTGAATCATTTTTAATTGTAAATTGAGTAGGATAATTATTGACTGAAAATGCCACTGTTAACCAACCCGATTCACAGGTGTTATTGACTGCCTTAACATAAAATGTGTCGTTTTTTTGAACATTGTAAATCGTGTATTTATTTCCTTCAAAGAAGGGCTTTGGATCTCCAATTTTAGCAAACCATTGCAATTTGGCCTGTGCATCCGATGTGACAATGATTGAAACAGTATCGCCAATGCACCCTTTGGCTGAATCGTATAGACTGGGAGTACTGGGTTTGAAATAAATGGTTTGTAGCGACGTATCAGCACATTGAATTCGGTTCGCAAAATACGGAGGTCCTGAATATCCGTAAAGGGTTGAAATTAAGCGAACAGGTATGTTTTTTCGTGTTTTGGGTTTGAATTTCCCATCCACGGCGTTGAGATAGGTGGAATTGTCAAACATCCACAGATGACTAAATCTCTCAACATTGGCATATACATAATAATTATAAAATATGCTACCACTCACGTTTTTCTTATTCTGGTTCGCAAAATACAGGGTATCTGAATTGGCATAACAATTCTGTGTAAAGGAAAAATCAGCCCCCAATTTATAACCAACAAATGGATACATCTGCATATGGCTATTGAATAAAACACCACCGATATTTAAACTCAAGCACCGATACCATTTGCCACTTACCGAGCCAACACATAGGTTGCGTTTCTTACCATCACCATTGGCCCAAGAATTTGAAACCACCGCCGCCAAAGCACTTGTACTATCAGATTCGACGACAATAATATAGGGGGTGGTAACTGAAACCGCTTTGCCAAAATCTGCATTGAGCACAATACGACTCAAGGGTATAGTGCTTCCCATAACAGTATCTACAGTAATCGTATCGCTGGCCAATGGAGATCCGCTGGGCAATGAGTCGGCACCTGCCTTGTATAAATTACAAATAATGTTTATTTTCAAAGAGCGCGCAGGGGTTGGGGGAACCGAAAAACCAAAAAAACGAAACCCCGATACTGTCATTGATGAAGGCGCATCAAAGAATTGGCCCAAGGAACTCCCTTTTTTAATTGTAATGCTGTTGTATGCTGTTGTACCAGAAGATGGAAAATACGAGGTGTCTGCACCGCATTTTGTAGGTTTAGAAGCGCTCCTGTTTTCTACAGATTTTTTGGTTAGTTGAGGAATATCTGAAACTATTGTTCTACCCCCTTCCATAAGTTGCGCTTGTAGGGGTAATAGCCATAAAACAACTCCCAAGAGAACAAAATTTTTCATACAAATTCAATCCGGTATACGCTATGTAAATTAACATATTAATAATCAAATTGTCAAATAATTGTGCAATACGTTTCTTACACAGTTAAACTACTATCCTTGTATGGTTTTGGGCGGACTAATTGAAATTGAAGCAGCATTTGGTCGATTTTTGTGGAGAATACCTCCTTATTATTATCCCTCATTGTCAAAAACACCCCCTTGAAGACATATATGGATTAGCAATAAATCATGTATTTTTGTGATCACCATACAAACCATGTCAAACAACTTGTTAAAAGGAAAAAAAGGCATCATTTTCGGTGCGTTGAACGCGAACTCTATCGCTTGGAAAGTCGCTGAACTTTGCCATGCCGAAGGCGCCCAAATCGTATTAACCAATGCGCCGGTGGCCGCGAAAATCGGACAAACAGAAGCGTTGGCAAAGACCTTGAATGCCCCCTTGATTTATGCCGATGTGACCAAAATGGAAGACCTGGAGAATTTGGTGGCCGGTGCTACCGAAGCTTTGGGAGGTTCTTTGGATTTCGTGCTTCACAGTGTGGGCATGAGTTTGAACATTCGCAAGAAAAACCCTTACTCCGACTCTAACTACGAGTATATGCACCAAACCCTCGACATCAGCGCGATGTCGTTCCACCGTTTGATGCAAACCTTGATGAAAAAAGACGCCATGAACGAATGGGGTAGCATTGTAGCACTGAGTTACATCGCTGCGCAACGCACATTCCCTGATTATGGTGAAATGGCCGATGCCAAATCATTGTTGGAAAGCTTCGCCCGCTCTTTTGGATATCACTACGGCAAGAAAAAGCACGTTCGTGTAAATACCATCAGCCAAAGTCCAACCCCAACCACCGCGGGTTCAGGCGTTGGCGGGTTCGATGCGTTTTTCAACTATGCCGATAAAATGAGTCCTTTGGGCAATGCCAGTGCAGCCGCTTGTGCTGAATATTGTGTGAGCTTATTCTCAGATTACACCCGCATGGTAACCATGCAAAACCTTTTCCACGACGGTGGTTTCAGCTTCACTGGAATCTCTAACGATTTGATGGACGGTTTCCGCAACGCGGCCGCTGAATAATCGCTACTGGTAAATAACCACTTGGGCTGTCTGTAAACGACGACCATTTGCTAATAATGTCAACCAATACATTCCGGAAGGAAGGTAGGACACATCGATCGACATTGTATTGCCGTTGAAATAATCCCATTTTTGTTCGAAGTAGGTCGTTTTTCCTGTGATGTCCATCAAAAGGAAATTATTCCCTTCTTGACTAGAAAACCCCAGTTCCACATTCAACATACCAGTAATTACCGGGTTGGATTGAATATGGAAGTATGTCCTTTTAGGGCCATCCGCCAAAGAAGAAACCACGCCACCGAATTCGTGCGCTCCGATATCAAATTTGGTACCTGCGGGTATTGAGCTGCCCCAAAAATCGCGTACACCCGCGGAAAGTCCCATTTCCTTGGATAAATCAAGCCCTGCATCTTTGGCTGGAGAACCCGAGACCAACTGAAATTGGTTTAATGTATTGTTGTCTTTGGGATACAACAATGTGGCAGTATTAGCGGTACCCGTAAGTGCTGGATCAGATTCCAATCCCACGTTATTCCCGTTCAATTTTTCATTGCCCGAAGAACGAAACGCCGACAAACTGCTGTAACTATTGCCATAGATTATTTTGAAAGTACCCCCTGAACTCCAATACAAATTTCCCATGAATACAGGATTTTGGGGCAAAAAGGTGGCAGGGACATGAACCAACGAAAGTGGGCCTGCACTGCCAGATCCCGATACTTGGAAAATATTGTTGTAACATTTCACCCCAGACATGTTGGTTCCATAATCCGTCATTTGAAATGCACCGAATGTCGTGTATTTATTCTTCGTTGAACCACTTACGTACACTGTATTATTGTAAAAATTCAGTCCATTCCAAGTCGTATTTGGGGCAGTAAAAAGTGTCACAGCGCTATTATTGGTGCGGGCATCGTTAATGCTAATATTGTATCGAACAGTATTGCTACCCCAAGCGCGGGCACCAGTAAAATTGCCCAACAAATAGCCGGCACCGTCGTTATCATGAGAGTAACAGTATTGAACTACTGAATTCGTTACGCCACCATCCAAATCAAATCCCAACCCATCACAGCCGGTGGATGACCCTGACGAATTGTGATGCGATTCACAATATTGAATGGTCACGTTGTCGGCCGACCATACCCAAATGCCGCCCGGTCCCCCGCAAGCTGAATTCAATGTACCCGTATTGTAAGCAACGCATCGCTCAATGACCGAATAATCAATTTGAGATAGTACGATGCCGCTGCCTTTGTGACTGCCAGCAGCATAGCCTGTAATGTTGTATACTTCTGTGTTGCGAATTTGAAAATCGCTGTGATGATAAAAATTGGTCGTTTGGTCATCATACGCGAATGAAACGATGCCATTTTCCCGACAATCGTGTACTGAACAACTATCCATTCGAACCCCTCGGTAACCGGCTTTTACCGACGGTGACCAACTTGAATAAAACCGTACTCCACAGTAACCAAATCCGTAGACCTCCACGTTGGCTAGGGATATATTTGACAAATAGCCCGAGGATTTGTCTGTATAAAACAATATCCCATCAATGTCTTTTTGGGTACCATTACCGGGTCCTTTGAATACCAAATTGCGTACATGAACACCTTGTAAATTGGTGGCTTTGAAACCGCATTTCGTGGTAACTGTGGTATTGATTGTGGCCCTACCCGATCCATAGGTTGAAAAGACCACTGGCTTGAGGGCAATATTTCCGTCCAAAGCATCCACTTCGATGTTTCCAGTGAATGTCTTTCCCCCTTCAAACAAAACCCGATCACCCGGCTGAAAAACCTGTGCATTGACTTTTGAAAGAGACGTCCACGCTGTGGCTAGTGTCAGTCCGTCAGTATTGTTCCCAGTGGTATTTACATAATAGGTTTTACCGGCACTTGGACTGGGAGAAGAGCCGTCATTGAACAATTCCAACAAACCTTGTGCATACCATCTTGCCAAGTAATCGTTGGGGTGTAGCGAATTCGCTGTACAGTGCTTAGCCCCCTTTCTTCGGTATACAGTATCGCTCATGGTGGTCATGTCCATTACTGCGATACCCGATGCCCCCAATGATTTTAGCTGCGAGAGAAATCCATACATCAAAACATCCCCGTTACTCGGTGAGCCTTGGGAATTGACATCTGGCAACATATTGCCGATGAGAATAAACTCTGCATTAGGACAGTCCTTTTTAATTTTATCAATGCAAGACTGCATACTGGCTTTAAACGATGCGTTCGACGTGCCCCAGATATCGTTCATGCCCATATCCAAAATCACCAAATCTGGACTGTTGGGGTTCACCATGCTCTTACAATATTGATCGATCCATGCCACGGTTTTTCCTCCACACGAACCATTAATCATGGTGATGTTTCCACCAAATTTCGCCAACAACCCTTCGCCCAATAAATCTACATAACTGTGCATATAGGGTTTGGTTGGTTTAAAATTCTTATCATCTCCTGCAAATCCACTTACATTCAAACCCGCAGTAATACTCATTCCGTAGGCTTGAATCACCAAGGCTTGCTTGTTTTTCAATTTCGACATGGTCTTTGGTAACAAATCACCCTTGTAGCCAAAAATCGTCTTAGCACCCCAGTCACCGCGATCTGGAATGTACGTAACACATGTCCATGATGTGGGGTTGGTATTCGTCAAACCATTCGATTGGCCGTTGCCTTTCACGCCCCCTTTGACAACATAAGTAGCTGACACTGCCGATGATTTTTGGGTGATTGTTCTACCACTCACTGCGTAATCCGTATTAACCGAGAATATTTTTGAAAAGTCATAGTTGGTGACTTTGACAATTTGTTTGGGTTTGAACATCAAATTGGCCGTGCTGTTGACGCCTGAAAGCAAAACCAACTCGTTAAAAATGGTATCCGAATTCCAAAAAGATTGCAAATATTCGCGCGTATTACTTGTAGGGGCATTGCTGCTGTAGTTGGGAAATTCATAATACCCGCCACTGCTTGGAGTCACTACCACCCATGCCGCTTTTGCAGGGGTTGCAGACCATCCTGCTTCCGCTGCATCAACCGATAGAAGTAAATTGCTATTTACATCGTAAAAATCACACTTTCCACCGGCATAATAAATAATATTTGGTTTGGCAGCCACGGCACCCGCAGGTGGCTGTGCAATGGCTGGAATTGAGAGCAGAAAGCCCATAAAAAATGCAAAAAAAACCCTTGATTGTTTGAATAATTTTTCCATCATCCCACTAAAATTTAATTGCAAGGCAGACGCAAAAAGAAACTTATTTGTTGCCTGACAGCTGTAGAATCCGATCGAACCCGTTTAACTATAAACGACAGCAGCATTTGATTCACACGTAACGGCGCTGCAGAATAATACTCCTTATTCTTAAGGCGATAACCGGGTTTTTACCCATGCGCCTTCCACTTTTTGGTAGCGTGCTCGGTCGTGAACCCGGCCAGGCCTACCCTGCCAAAATTCCATGCCGTCTACCACGATTTCATAACCGCCCCAGTGTTGAGGACGTTCAATTTTGATGCTTTCGTCAGCCATCAATGCCGCCATCTGCGCATCCAATAAACTGCGATCTTCAATCACTTGACTTTGATTTGAGACCACAGCTCCCGCCTGCGAAATTCTGGGACGACTGTAAAAATAGGCATCGCTATGGGCTTCGCTGATCTTCCTCACCTTGCCCTCTACCCTCACCTGTCGCTCCAACTCAGCCCAAAAAAACACAGCTGACACAAAGGGATTCTCCAACAGCTCCCGGCCTTTTCTACTCTTGTAATTCGTAAAAAAAACAATGCCTTCGGTCGTAATTTCTTTCAACAATACCACCCTTGATGAGGGTCTGTGCTCAGCGTTCACCGTACCCAAAATCATGGCATTGGGTTCCAATGCTTGGGAATCAATGGCCTGCTGAAACCATCCACGGAATTCTGTGAGAGGGTCATCGCCCATTTCTTTCGGCTCCAATGCACCTTTCGTGTACTCTTTTCGGATGTCGGCGATGTTCTTCATGATTTTTGCAATTAACGGCGCATGCCCGGCAAATTCGGCATCTTTGGCATTCTTCCGCCTGAGTTGTTCATCATCTTCATCATTTTGCGCATTTGCTCAAATTGCGCGAGTAATTTATTGATATCTTGAATAGATTTACCACTTCCACGAACAATACGCTGTTTCCGACTGGCGTTCAAAATTTCGGGGAAAGCGCGCTCTTTTGGGGTCATGCTCTGAATAATTGATTCGATGCCTTTGAACGCATTGTCATCAATGTCTAACTCTTTGATTTGGCTACCCATTCCAGGCAACATACCCAACAAATCTTTCACATTGCCCATTTTTTTAATTTGTTGTAATTGCGATAGAAAATCTTCAAAGTCAAACTTGTTTTTAGCGATTTTTTTTGACAACCGTTCTGATTCTTCTTCATCAAAAACTGCTTGAGCCCTTTCTACCAGGGAAACCACATCACCCATGCCCAAAATTCGGCCGGCCATACGATCGGGATAGAAGACGTCCAACGCCTCCATCTTCTCGCCCATGCTCACAAACTTGATGGGCTTGTTCACCACTGTTTTGATGCTCAACGCAGCACCACCCCGTGTATCACCATCCAACTTGGTCAAAACAACCCCCGTGAAATCCAACACATCGTTGAACGCCTTGGCTGTATTTACCGCGTCCTGTCCGGTCATTGAATCCACCACAAATAAAATTTCGTGGGGCTTAAGCACTCGCTTTAATTGGGCAATCTCATCCATCATTTTCTGATCTACAGACAAACGACCCGCCGTATCCACAATCAAGACATTGTGGTTATTTTTTTTGGCAAATGCCAGCGCATTTTCTGCAATATGCACTGGATTATTATTTGCATCCTCACTAAATACGGATACCCCTACTTGCTGTCCCAATACCTTTAATTGCTCACGCGCTGCAGGTCGATAAACGTCAGCCGCTACGAACAAGGGATTGCGTCCCAATCCCTTTAAATACATACCCAATTTGCCCGTAAACGTGGTTTTTCCTGAACCCTGTAAGCCAGCAACCAATATAACTGTGGGACTGGCATGAAGTTGTAAATCACTTTTTTCACCTCCCAATAATTTCACCAATTCATCATTTACTATTTTGGTCAATAGCTGGCTGGGAGAAATGGATTTTATCACTTCCTGACCCTTGGCTTTTTCTAAAATAGTTTCGGTAAAATCTTTGGCAATTTTAAAATTAACATCGGCTGCAATCAATGCCCTTCTAATTTCCTTGACTGTATCGGCAACGTTGATTTCATTGATTCTTCCCTGGCCCTTTAGTGTCTTAAAAGCCTTTTCCAAGCGGTTCTGTAGATTCTCAAACATAGGTAGTACAAATTTAGTAAAAGCGATTACTTTTTGGTTCACAAAATCTAATTACCTTTGACAGACATGAAAATTATACACCCTATTTTTGTCGTTTTCCTGCTATTAATGCTGGCTTCTTGCAGAAATAACAAAGACAAGTCCACTGAACGGGCCTATACCATGAGTTTGGCTGCTGGCGACTATCAAACAGCGACCCAGCTACTGACCTACTGGGTAAATAATGACACCAGTATCCAATCATGGGCTTATGATAGTTTGGCTTATTTTCACTTTTTCCACAATGGAATGGTGGGTGGGCAAACGGTTCGCAATACAAAAACACCCATGTACTATGTGGATCTTGGTCTGAATCTCAATCCGAAAAATACATTTTTACGCGAAATAAAATCAAAGTTGTATTTAGAACAGGGTAAAGACACTGCTTGTATGCTAATTTTTCAAGAACTGTGGAATGAAACCAAAGACCCGACATTTTGGTGGGATATGTGTTTTGTGGAAATGGCACGTGGAAATATCAATACTTGTGATTCGATGGTTACGATGGCACTGAAAGACACCACATTAAACCAGGGTAAAGTGCGAATGGAACATATTCAAGCCCATGTTCAAGAGCATGTGCGTGCAAAAGCAGCGTTTGTGTATTTACAAGCCCTTATGCTCAATGCAATAGGAGATGTCCTGAATTCGGCCAGCGCATTGCAGGAAGCACTGAGAATAGATCCCAATTTTTTCGCTGCCAAGCAAAGCATATTGGATTTACAGCGAATTGCTGCCCAAAAACAGGGTCGCTAAAGTATTTGAATATCGGTAAAAATCGTATGTAGCCTCTTAAACAATCAACAAATGCTTGGTTTTGTTTGCGTTGATTAAATACCAAAGGCGGATGTTGAATTTCGTAACCGTGTGTGGCCCTTTCCTCAGCATGCTGGTCATAATCCTAAACCATTTCGTTAGTCTGAAAATAGACTTTACTGCTCGAGTGTTTCTATCCGCTTCAGTTGAAATTCATCTTTAAGAACATGATAGGCCATCTCTGCGTAATACAATAACGCGTCGACAATATTGCCCAAATCTGTATGACGAAATCCATCACCAGGAACCCGGTAGATGAGAGCCACAACATTGTCTTTTGAATTGTAAGTAAACTTTCCATACAATAAATTAAGGTTGACTGTAAGCAATTCTTCTAAAAAGGCTTCTCGTTTTAAGCTAGGCGCATAACAAAATGGAATTGTAAGTTGAAAAGTGGATTTATCCGTTTCAAAAATAAAATAATTCCAAGGAGATTTTTGCTCTGCATTCCAGGCATCAATAAAAATGGATGTTTCATTCCGCATTAAGAACCACTGCCCTAATTCCTCTCCTTTTGCAGTTTGGGGGTCGACACCCAAGTCGTGAATCCCTTGCTCTATATTGTTTACCAATTGCGTTAATTCCATTGTGCAAAGTTCTGTAAATTCAGCCAAACCCCTTCTGAAAATAGGAATGAATTAAAATAAATTTAACCCCCCAGATAGGACATTGTTCTCACTGTGTTTTTCTACGATGGGTTACTGGGCTTGCTGAAGAGGTAAAATATAAATCCCAAAACGGCGGTCGATAAACCATACATGCTCTCTAAAGGATTTTTTTGAATAAAAAAAACGGCAACTGCACCTGTTGTTACTATAAACACAATGGGGGTAATGGGATACCCCCATGCGCGATACCCTTGCGGTTTGCCTTGTTGAATTCGCAATACAATCATTCCTAAAACAGTAATCATCGTAAACAAACTCAAGGTAAATGCGATATAATATATTAATTGGGGGAAATTCATAACGAGTATCAATACCAAAGCAAGAATCATTTGAACAACAATGGCCCGGCGAGGATTTCCGTCCTCCTCCCGTTTGGAAAACACCGATAATCGAGGAATTGACTCAAACATTTTAGCCAATACTCGGGAGCCTGTAAAAACCATAGAACTAATAGTAGAAACCAATAAAATACTAATAACGCCTCCCATTATTTCACCAAATTTTATTCCAAACAAGGCCTTACCAGCAACCAATCCAACTTCTTTTATTCCTTCTAAATTTTCCAGATTGGTAGACATCATCAAAACCATGTTAAGCAACACGTACAAAATAGTCACCATTAGGGTCCCAAAAATTATGCTGCGTGATAAATTTTTTTTTGGATTCTCAATAGAGCCTGCTATATAGCTGCTTGCATTCCACCCACTGTATGCAAAACTTACCCAAATTAAACTTGTGGCAAAAGCAGGGGTGATAACATAGAATATCGACCAAGAATTACCGGCACCTTCTTGAGAATTAATGGGTCTGAAAATCTCCGCCACAGCTTGCTCATTCGGGAGAAAATTCACATATTCGGTTGCCATGGCAAATCCCAAAACAATAAACAAGACAATCATTCCCACTTTAAGAACTGTTGAACCCTTTTGAAAATCAATTCCCAAACGGGCATTCCACCAATGTATACAGCTAATGATAACAATAACCCCAATGCCCAGTATCATTTCATTAATCCAAGGCCAAACACCATGCATATATGCTCCCAAAGCAAGCGCAGCCCCTGCAATGGGTGCAGCAAATCCGACAGTTGAACTCACAAACCCAGCTACAAAACCCAATGCAGGATGAAATATTTTGGATAGAAAATAGTATTCGCCCCCATCTTCAGGCAAACGAGTAGCCAATTCTGCATAACAAACCGCACCCGAAAAAGCCAAAATACCCCCGATAATCCAAACCATGGATATGCCAAAACCACTTTGAATTTCAACCAATTGAAAACCTAGACTGGTAAAAATACCTGTCCCAATCATATTTGCAACCACAATACTCATTGCCCCAAACAAATTGACATTTCTTCTGGTAGTATTCATTTTGACTGCAAAAAAAGGCAATTACGCGAATGTTGCTATTTTTGTTGCATGCTTTCGCCGCAGAAATTTTTTACCGTTGACATTCACACCCATATAATTCCCGAAAATTTACCCCGTTGGAAGGAAAAATTTGGCTACGGAGAATTTATTCATCTCGAACACCATAAACCTTGTTGTGCCAAAATGATGGTGGATGATGCTTTCTTCCGCGAAATAGAAAGCAATTGCTGGGATCCACAACAAAGGCTCACAGAATGTGGACAAAACCACATTGATGTTCAGGTCTTAAGTACAATCCCAATCATGTTTAGCTATTGGGCTGAGCCAAAAGATGGATTGGAAATTGCCCAATTTCTGAATGACCATATTGCAGGTGTTTGTTCACGCTATCCCAAGCGATTTGTAGGATTGGGAACCTTACCCATGCAACACAGCGAATTGGCCATTAAAGAATTGCGCCGGTGTAAAGAAATTGGACTAAAAGGCATACAAATAGGTTCACATGTGAACCACCTCAACCTCAATGACCCCTCTGCCTTTCCAATCTTTGAAGCGATGCAAGATTTAGACATGGCTTTATTTGTTCATCCCTGGTGGTATTCTGCAAATAAAAAAATGCCAGATTATTGGTTGCCTTGGCTGGTTGGAATGCCAGCTGAAACTTCCTTGGCCATCTGTTCGATGATATTTGGTGGAATTTTTGAACGTTTGCCTCGACTGAGGGCAGCCTTTGCCCATGGAGGTGGTTCATTTCCTTCCACCATAGGAAGAATTGAGCACGGCTGGTATGCTCGACCCGACTTGGTAGCAATCGATAATCCCCATAATCCAAAAAAATATTTGGGACACTTCTGGCTGGACAGCCTGGTACATGACTCAAAAATGTTGCATTACCTTATTGATTTGATCGGCCCCAATCGCATTGCCTTGGGATCGGACTATCCTTTTCCCCTGGGTGAAGACAATCCAGGCTCCTTGATTCGGAACTGCAATTTTACCCCTGAAATAACGAGCCAATTATTGGGAACTTCAGCCTTGGAATGGCTTAATATGAATTTATCTGATTTTGGTCGTTGATATCACTTCCTTCACAATACAATCAATGGCGTCGTACTCGTATCCTTTGCCCAGAAGAAAACGCTGCAGTTTTGCGACCTTTTCCCTGTGAGAAGCTGCCCTGATGAATGGCCATTTTTTTTGTGCCAAGGCGTGTAATGTTTTTTGATAATCTGCCAATCCCAAGCAAGCGAGTGCTTCTTGTATCAATCGCTCGCCAATACCCTCTCGCTTAAGCCCTTGTTTTATCTTTAGGCGTCCCCAATGCTTGATATTGAATTTCCCCCGTGCATACGCCATGGCAAATCGCGTTTCATTCAGAAAATTATTTTGCATCAACTCTACCAATAAAAGATCAGCATCTATAGCATGCAATCCGAGTCTCTCCAATTTGCGTTTTACCTGAAGGTGGCTTCGCTCCTGATAGGCACAAAACTTTTCTATTTTGGGCCGAGCCTGCGAAGGGGTATACGTTTTTTTGAATGGGGCAGAACTGTTCTCCATAAATACATCAGAATCCATTGCAAAAATATCGTTTATTGTCAAGAAAATGGCAAGACCCGAAACGGTTAGAAGAGATCAATGAGCGATTCACCTTAAGAGCTTTATAGGTTGACGAGGGTATAGTTTGCGAGGTGGGGGTGTGCGATTGGAAAAAACTGACAAAATTGCAGTTGTATAAAATTGGTACGACGATTGTTAAAAGGAACGCATGAGAACAGGACAAATTTCAGTTCAATCGGAAAATATTTTTCCCATTATTAAAAAATTCCTATACACTGATCAGGAAATATTTATTCGCGAGTTAATCAGCAATGCGGTCGATGCAACAAAAAAACTAACTACGCTATCCCGGGTTGGAGAATTTGAAGAAAGTATAGAAAACTGCAAGATTGAAGTTTCGTTTGACGAAAAAGCAAAAACCCTTACGATTTCAGATTCGGGCATTGGAATGACCGAAGAAGAAGTAGAAAAATATATTACCCAGTTGGCTTTTTCAGGAGCCTCTGAGTTTGCCGAAAAATGGAAAGACAAAGAACCTGATCAGATGATCGGACATTTTGGTTTGGGATTTTATTCCGCCTTTATGGTTTCTAAACACGTCAGTATCGAAACAAAATCATTCCAAAAGGGTTCCACTGCTGTTCATTGGGATTGCGATGGCGCTACCAGTTACAACATCGGAAAAGGAAAGCGAAAAAAACGCGGTACGGATGTTATCTTACAACTCAACGATGAAGATGCAGAAACGTATTTATCAAAATGGAAAATTCGTGAATTGCTTCGTAAATACTGCCGATTTCTTCCTGTGCCCATTGTATTTTATGATGAAGACATCAATAATACCCAACCCATTTGGACAAAAAAACCCGCCGAGCTCAACCAAGAAGATTACAAAAAATTCTTCGAAGAACTCTATCCAATGCAAGAGGCGTCATTGTTTCACATTCATATCAATACCGATTTCCCATTCAACCTCACGGGGGTTTTGTATTTCCCCAAGGTAACAGAAGCCATTGACAATCGCCAAAATCGGGTTCAATTATACTGCAATCAGGTTTTTGTAACCGAAGATGTTAAGGATGTATTGCCAGAGTATTTGGTACTGCTAAAAGGAGTAATTGATTCTCCTGATATTCCATTAAATGTGTCTCGAAGTGCACTTCAAAGTGATTCAAATGTCAAAAAAATTACCCAGCATATTAGCAAAAAAGTCAGTGATAAATTGACAGAATTGTTCAAGGATGACCGCGCAGATTTTGATTCAAAATGGGAATATCTCGATTTATTTGTGAAATATGGAATGGTTTCTGATGAAAAATTTTCTGAGCGGACAAAAGATATTTGCTTGGTAAAAACCACCGAGGGTGGATTGCATACCATTCAAGAGTGGATAGACCATGCTAAAATCAATCAAACAGACAAAAACGCAGAAACAGTGGTATTATACACTACCGATATGACCGTGCAACACATGAATATCAAAGCTGCTAAAGACAAAGGCTATGAAGTTATTGTGCTAAACGGTCCACTTGATACCCATTTTGCGGGTTGGGTTGAAGGAAAATTTGAAAAAGTCAAATTTCGCTGCGTGGACGGAGGACCGATGGACCAGTTGATTGAAAAAGAAATTAGCCTTGAATCGGCTTTAACAAGCGAACAACAAAAATCTCTGGAAGACAGCGTGAAGATTGTTGTTAATGAATTGGCTTTTGAAATATCTGTTCGGTCTTTGCCACCACAAGACGATTTTATTTCTGTTCATAGAAGTGAATGGGAACGCCGAATGGAGGATATGGCAAAAATGGGACAGGGTTTCCCCTATGGTGACATGGGATTGAAAAAGCAAACAATGGTGGTAAATAGCAACCATGCTTTGGCGTCAAAAGTATTGTCTACAGAAGGCAACGATCGCAATGAATTGTTGCAATATTGCATGGATTTAGCCATGTTACAGCGTGGACAATTACAGGGTGAATCATTGGAGCGCTTCGTAAAAAAAGCCCAAGGATTTATTGGCACATAAACCTTGGTTTGTCAATGTAAGGCTATCTTTAGAAAAAAATGCAACGCTCCTACACGCTTTTGGGGATGACATGTGTCAGCTGTGAAGCCAAGATAAAATCGGCTCTACTTGCATTACCCAGTGTTGAAACAGTATCTGTCTCTTTGCAAAATAAGAGCGTTGTCATAGCCATGAACAAAAGTATACCCCTACTTGATCTCCAAAATGCGATTGGACAAAACGGAAAATACACAATATCAGCGGTCAAAACCCCTGCAGTGACCCCTGCATTTTCTGATTCAACAACAACTCCATTGTCCAAGACGCACAGTTTCATAATGGACACGCAAACAGCCGGTTGGGGTACTATATCCCCAGACGCTACTGAAAATTCAACCACAAGATGGTTCTCAACTTACAAGCCCCTGTTAATCATTTTTGCATTTATAACTGGTATCTCTTTGCTCACGAGTTGGTCTGGAAATACGATACAATGGATGATTTTTATGCAGCATTTCATGGCAGGTTTTTTTATCGTGTTTTCTTTCTTTAAACTCCTCAATATTCACTCTTTTGCTCAAACGTATGCAATGTATGATATCATCGCAAAAAAATTGCCAGGCTACGGATTTGTTTACCCTTTTATTGAGTTATTACTTGGGATTGCATTTCTAATAAATTTCAATCCGCTAATCACAAATGCAACGACACTCGTAATTATGACACTTGGCCTTATTGGTGTTTTACAGAGCGTACTCAACAAAGAAAAAATTCAATGTGCTTGTTTGGGAAATATTTTTAATCTCCCCATGAGCAATATTACCATTATTGAAGATGCCCTCATGATTGCCATGAGTGCTGGCATGCTTTATATTCTCTCATAAATCAGAATATCATTCTGTGATTTTTTGATCTACTAAACTGTGCATGCTGAGAATGTATACAATCAGTATATGATTGTTCGCCACCCACCTAAAGGAGCTATATCTTCTTCCCCAACGGCATCTATAAAAAGTTGATAGGAATTTTCAAAAAAAAGATTGACTTTTTGGAGCACTGATAGGGTTTCTCGTTGTGCCGTTTTAATTGCAAATTCACAATTTTCGGCCGGCATATCGTTTCCCTCAATGAGCCAATAGGCAGTCTGCAGACGATCCATTAAACGAATTGTGGCTTCTTCGTAGGGCCGATAATCTTTGGGTAACATATAGCATAATTTTAGCATTGCAATGCTGTCTTTCAAAGGTTGCTGAAAATTTCTCAACTGTGCGATTGCACTGTCATCCTGATATTTTGCAGCAAACACTTGTTCAATTTCTTTCTCGGCATTTTTAAGGTCTTCAAAAGAATTACGGGCCAACACAATACTCCTTTCAAGCGTGTCCATCAATTGTTTTTTTCGGGCATAGCCTTGGGCATTAAATGGCAAATTACCCGGTGCAACTACCTCCACCCAAGCCGAATCAGATATGCCTGTATTATTAACAATAAATACCTTGTATTTTCCGGGAATTACGGATTTGCCTGCAGGAATATCCTCATCGATTTTCGGGGTATTGTGTGAGGGCCATAAAAATCCATCCTGAACCATTGGCCATGCAATGCGGTAAAACCCTGTGCTGTCAAAAGAAAATTTATGGGTGCGTATCAATTGATTGTCTGCATTAAAAACCATTCCTGTGCAATCAATTTTCTTCCAATCTTGGCTGATTTCATCCTTCTTTCCGATAACATATAAATCGATTTGCACTCCAAAAGCTTTGTTTGGGGCGACCCAAGTTTCATCGGCAGAGAATCTTGATCCTACAGGTTCTGAAAAATGGACCAGTACCCCCTTGCTCGCATTCAAAATTTGTAATTTTTTCTCAGGGGTTTTTCCTGCTGCCAAATTTCGCAAGGTTGAAATATCGTCGAATACCCAAATCCCTCGTCCAAATGTTCCCAAAACCAAATCTCTCTCTCGTGCTTGAATTTTCATATCTGCCACTGGGACAGACGGAAATTTCTTCCATTTATTCCATGTTTCTCCCCCATTAATGCTCACCCAAAGTCCATGATCCGTTCCCAAAAAAACCAAATTGGGTGATTCAGTATCTGGCAAAACACTCAAGACATACCCCTTTATATCATCTCCCCCCTCTTTGCTGGGTTTTTGAATACGATTGGATTTGGTATTTTTAGCACCTGAAGTCAAAAGGCTAGATTCATCCGAAACTATTCTTTTCCATGATTTTCCATAATCGAGTGTTTTATAGACATAAGAAGACCAATCATTCTGTCTGTAATTATTCAATACAACCCAACACTCTGCTGAATGGGAAATTCCTTTACTGGATGGCCTAACCCAAAGATAGGGTACCCATGCATTTTGCGGTTTCCCGGGCATATTCAATGCTACATTTTCCCAATTTTTTCCCCCGTCTTTGCTTAACTGTACGTTGCCATCATCGGTTCCTACCCAAATAACATTTTTATCACCAGGGGATGGCGCAATGGCCAAAATTGTGCAATGATTTTCTGCCCCTGTTGCATCAATTGTTAATCCTCCGCTTCGGGCTTGGTGCTGTTTAGCCGTGTCGTTTGTGCTTAGGTCAGGAGAAATAATTTGCCATGTTTTGCCTTGGTCGGGGCTGTAATGCACATACTGACTGCCATAAAATAGTCCATTGGGATTTTCTGGATCGATTGCCAAAGCTGCATTCCAATTAAATCTTAAAGGCTTGCCATTGGGATGTTGTGGTTTGATATACTGATTGCTATGCTCTCGCAAATTAAATTTACGGAGCTCCCCACCCTGCGACATTGCATATCCCTCATCTTTGGTTCCAGGAATCACTGCGACATCAAATCCATCCCCTCCATAAACCTCTTGCCACGCACTATTGCGAATGCCACCATAAATCCAATGATAGGCAGGTCCCATCCAACTTCCATTGTCTTGCAAACCCCCATACACATTATACGGCTCTTGGTTGTCAACATCTACGTGGTAAAATTGGCCAACAGGAATATTCTCAGCATAGCGCCAGGTTTCACCTCCATCGTAGGAAATATTCAATCCTCCATCATTTCCATTGATAATATAATTGGGATCGTCAGGGTGAATAAAAAACGCATGGTGATCAGGATGAATATGGCCCCAATCTGCCAGTATATCCCAATGTTTTCCGGCATCCTCACTTCGAGAAATTTGACTCCAAATACTGTATACACGGTTTTCATTGCGGGGATGAACATACAGCTCCGAATAATAAAAAGGGCGATTGCCCGCATTGGCCTCTGTACTTGTTTTGGACCAAGTGACCCCTCCATCATTGCTGGTATAAATCGCCGATTCTTTTGCTTCTACAATGGCATATACCCGGTTGGGTTGCGATGCCGACACCGCCAATCCGATGCGTCCCAATTCTCCCTTGGGAAAGCCGTCTTTTTCTGTAACTTTTTTCCAGGACACTCCAGCATCCATCGTAATATACAAGCCGCTACCCGGTCCACCACTCCTGTAGGTCCATGGCTTGCGCATGTAATCATACATGGCAGCGTATACTTTTTGGGGATTTTCTGGATCAATCACCAATTCAGCACAACCAGTTGTGTTATTAACGAATAATATTTTGGTCCACGTCTCACCCCCATTATTGGATCGATATACTCCTCTTTCATCATTAGATCCCCAGATACTGCCCATTGCGGCGGCCCAAATTTGTTGGTTATTGTGGGGATTGATAATGATCCTGTGCACGGTTTTTGTTTCCTCTAGACCCATGCATTTCCATGTTTTACCTGCATCCATACTTCGGTAAATTCCTTTGCCACTGTTGTGGCTATTTCTGGGATTTCCCTCACCCGTTCCAACCCAAACTATCGACGCATTGGAAGGATCTACAGCAACGGAACCAATGCTTTGCACATCCATATCATCAAAAATAGGTGCCCATGCTATACCCCCGTTCAAGCTCTTCCAAACCCCCCCACTGGCAGTACCTGCATAAATGATATTGCGGTTAATAGACCCCAATGCACCGTATCGAGGCATCGCAAGAGCGGTGATTCGACCACTCATTGCAGCTGGGCCAATGTTTCGTTTGGGGATAAGCTCCATCAATTGAAACAAAGTTTGTTGCTTGTTTATATTCACCAAAATCGGTTCCTTAGATTCAACCGTTTTCGACGAAGAAGCCAAATGCGTTTTTTGGGGGGATTTATTTTTATTAGTAGAATCCATCTTTCCCCATTGACCATCCGGTTGAGAGAACAACGGTTGATTACTCAATATACCAAATAGACAAAATACACCCACCATAAAAACCTTATGACACCCATAATATAAATGACAAAACCGCACAAAATTGATTCTTGTGGTCGACCCCTTTATATCTTGAATCACTGTATAATTTATTCCCATATTTCGAAATTACGAGTTTTATTAAGCCCGAACAAATTGTATAGGTTGTTCGTTGGCCGTTAACAGAAATTAAGCAATATATTTACCCTGAATAAAACCGCATCCCACAGCAATCCATTCTGCACATTAACCTTCATAATAGGGTATTTTGGTCAAACAATACAAGCCAACAAATGTTAAGTTGACTACCTTTGCAAACGCCAATAAAAAGAATATATGTTTAAAGGACAACTGATTGGATTCCTGTTTTTTTCACTTTTCTTTTTTGCAATGGATTGTTATGTTTGGCAAGGGGTAAAAACCTTGAGTTGTAATTGGTCAACTCGATCTAAAAACATCCTAAAATTTATATATTGGGGGTATGCAGTTGTTGTTTTCATTTTTTTTATGCTGTATCGTTTTCAATATATTGCCCTTGCTCCTCAAATAATAAAATTAATCTCCAGTATTGTTTTTGCGATAGTAATCGCCAAATTGTGCTGGATTTTTTTCTTGTTATTGGATGATATCATCCGTCTGTTTCGATGGATTTTTCAATTCTTTTTCTCTCCTATCGAAACTTCAATAGAAACAACTTCGGGAATTAGCAGACTTAAATTTCTCCATTACACTGGATTGGGCATTGGGCTTGCTTTTATTGGAACAGCAATTTTGGGCATAGTGAAGGGTGCTCATAACTATACAATACACCGCAAAAAATTGCCCCTAACGGGTTTACCCGACGTATTTAAAGGACTTAAAATTGTACAAATTTCCGATATCCATTCGGGAAGTTTTTGGGATAGAGGAGCGGTTGAACGTGGGGTGCAGTTGATACAGGACCAAAAAGCTGATATTGTTTTCTTTACGGGGGATTTGGTTAATGATCGCTCCGATGAAATTATTCCTTGGATGGATGTGTTTTCTAAAATACATGCTCCACTGGGGGTATTTAGTATTTTGGGTAACCACGACTATGGCGATTATATAACATGGCCAAGCCCTGAAGCCAAAACAAAAAATCTCGATGATCTTATAGGGTATCACAAAAAATTGGGATGGGACATCCTTCTTGATGAACATAGGGTAATTGAAAAAGAAGGCGAAAAACTTTGTATCGTAGGCGTTCAAAATTGGAGCAATAAAGCAAGGTTTCCCAAATATGGAAACCTCGAAAAAGCCCTGTCATTGGCTCCCAAAAATACAGTTACATTGTTGCTAAGCCACGACCCTTCGCATTGGCGTGAAGAAGTATTGCGAAAGCAAGACAATATCGCTGCAACCTTTTCCGGTCATACCCATGGTATGCAGTTTGGCATCGACACCAAATTTTATCGCTGGAGTCCTGTAAAGTTGATTTACAAAGAATGGATAGATTTGTACACTGAAAATAATCAGCACCTTTATGTAAATCGTGGTTTTGGTTATTTGGGATATCCCGGACGCATGGGTATTTTTCCAGAGATTTCAGTATTTGAACTGACTTAATGATTGGCGATTTGCCATCATTGAGTCAAATTTCCACATTCCCACTGCTTAAAATGATAGTTCTACTATTTTTGTTTACTAGAAAATCAAATCACGGGCAGCATTTCCCTTCAACAAAACACCGTTAAGTTTCACTTTGTATACTTCCACCCCTTAATTCTCAGATAAAAAACAACAAATCCCACTGATGATACTAAAATCTATCACACTGCTTAAATCAAAAATTTATTTGTTATTTCTTCTCTTTTTCATCGGCGGAGTAAAACTGTCTTTTGCTCAACCTGAACTGAGTAGTTGGATACTAAATCCCGGAACAGCCAAAGGGTATGCGGGTATTCTGTCTAATGTTCAAAAGATTCAATACTCCAATAATTTTGTATATATCACTGCGGCGTGTATCCCCGGTTATGATATTGGCCCTTGGAAGGGCAATCCGAATACGCCTGCAAATCAAAACTTTCAATTTAAAATCACGCGCAAACCAATCGTAAATTCAGGGAATCCAACCGCCGTTGGATTGGGTCATATTGGTGTTTTTAGCAACGGCGTAAGTATTTTTAACACATCAGATGCGCAAAGCTATTTAAACCAAAAAGTGTGGAACAGAAATGCCTATTATTGGGAAGGGCCGGGTTTTGATACCTGTCTTGGCCATCCGGCGCAGAATGGAGAATACCACCACCATGTTAGCCCAAAATGCTTATACAACCACAATGATTCAATCCACCATAGTCCAATCATTGGTTATGCATTTGACGGGTTTCCAATATATGGTGCTTTTGCGTATGCCAATACAAATGGCCAAGGAATTATCCGATTGATGCGCAGTAGCTTCAAGCTCAAATCCATGGTCACAAGAATCAATGGCCCTGCCATTGATCAAAGCTACCCTTTGGGATGTTATCTAGAGGATTATGAATTTGTAGATGGATCAGGAGATTTGGATAAACGCAATGGAAGATTCTGCATAACCCCAGATTACCCCAAAGGAACCTATTGCTATTTTGCAACCCTAGATCAAACGCTTGCTCCTTCTTTTCCTTACGTCCCATATACCAGTTATTATGGGATGGTAAGCCCCGGAAACATTGGTCCGGGAAGCGGACACAACACCCCAACTGAAACCGTTTTAACCTATACTGGTTCTACCTCAATTATAGAAAAACCTTATGAGACTCTGCTCCATATATGGCCTAATCCCAGTAATATGGGCTGGATCATTGCAGGATTGTCTGCGAAAACGCATTCAACGGTATTTTGCTCAATTTACAATCTCCAAGGACAAAAGGTATACCATACAGTCATTAATGTTGATCCCCTGAATCCAAATATTCATATTCCTGTATTGCAGGTGGGTTTATACTGGATTGAGCTATGCGATGAAAAAGACCTTGTTTTTCGATCTAGAATTGTGGCAGAATAAATGCGTTAAACGTGCTCGATAGAAAACTGTAAGTACGCGAAAAATGGGCCTGTGAAATTGGGTGTTTCTACACTGAATAATTAAATCACTCTGCCCAAATCATTTTCTGGTGATATATTTTTCCTGTGCTTAGTTGACTTACCACATAGAATACCCCTGAAGTTTGTGGGATATACTCTTGGATATTACCCCTGAATAACTTCTTTCCATCAGCACTAAAAACCTGGCTTATTCCATCCATGAATATTGAGTTATGCAAAGATGTATTGTGTGATTTCCATTCCCATTGTTTTCCACTCCAATACAGATAGTCCTCTGCGCCAAAAGAAAATGTCTGCGGAACGATACTATTCATATTGGGCGTTAGGGACAAATCCATCGATAATCTTGACCAAACTGGATAATGGTCTGATGTATTGTAACGGTAACTGGCTATGTAACTGTCACCAACCATAACACCACTTTGATTGGGTAAATAATTTTGCTTTATGGCTTTGGTTAAGCATATATGATCTATCATTTCTGCATAAGCAGCCGTGCTTTTTTGTTTTTCAAGACTCAATCGATAGCTCGGAAACAAGTAATTCGAATCATTGCGCCACACCAAAAAAGGGCTTTCTTTTCCAGAAACAATCGAAACATCCAGATCATCATTCCAATCACCCATAATAAATCCTTTCAACCCCTTTTTGGAATCAGTATAGTTTTTGAGTTCTTCTGCGGCTTTTTGCCTTCGATTATATGCACTTAACTTTTCAGCGTTAGAACCCGTATTGGCTTTAAAATGAATAACCCAAAAGTATAAGGTATCTTTTTTCTTTCCCCATTGACTTTCCAATGCAACTTCCAATGGAAAACGACCACCTGCAAATTCATAATCAAACGCCAATAATATTGATTTACTGTATAAGAGACGGAACATCGACTTGCGGTATAAAAGGGCTGTTTTTTGGGATTGGGCATAGGAGGTAATTACAGCACCATAGTCGGGTAATTTGTTTTGAAGCATTTGCCAATAACCCAAATTCGATATTTCGCAAAGTGAATAAATATCCATTTGCATTTCCAATAGAACATTGCTGGCATTTTTGAGTTGGACTGCCTCGTTATTCGGACCATTCAGGCTATCACCAAACCACTCAATATTCCACTGAGCGATATCCAGGGTGGTATCAGATCCAATTTTAGGGACCTGTGCAAACAGTAGATTTACAAAAATACCCCAACCCATCAACAGCGAAAAAACCTTTCTCACAATGCAAAGATACCCGCTTTATCTTAAGGTCCGAAATTTGGATTGTGTCCCAAATTTTTAATGGATTGACCTCTTCCCAAACATACTTTGGTATAGGACTTTATGGTCGTAATTCTGATTCAGCAAATACAGTCTCGTTAATTTCTTCGATCAAAACCCCAATTGAGTTTACTGCGAAGGGTATCCAAAAAATGCGTATTGGATAAGCGCATTAAATAAAAACCGTGATCCGCTTTGCGAATGGCCAAATTGACTCCACCAGTTATACTTTTACTTCTCGAATCTAAACTGGCAAGATAGCTGATTTCGTGACCTTCAATCTCAAAACTCAAGACATTGTCATCCTTAATAATAACAGGTCTTACATTCAGATTATGGGGTGCTATTGGCGTAATCACAAGGCTATCACTCTTGGGGAAAATAATTGGACCTCCACAACTGAGCGAATAACTGGTACTTCCGGTTGGAGTGGCGATAATTAATCCATCACTCCAATAACTATTTAAAAACTCACCATTTAAAAAAGTATGAACCACAATCATATTCGAGGTTTCTTTTTTGTGTATCACAAAATCGTTGAGTGCGAAATTGTAGTCAAAAAGGGGTTGAGAGGATTCCAAATGCAGTAAACTTCTCTTCTCAAGGGTATAATTTCCTTTTTCAATGTCTTGAATCGAATGACGCAAATTCTCCAATTGAACGTCAGCCAAAAACCCCAATCTTCCTGTGTTGATTGCCAGAATAGGCAGACCAGAATCGTGAACAAAGCGAAGTGTATCTAAAATGGTTCCATCTCCACCCACACAAATTAATACGTCTGGAATCACATCACCCATTGCAAAAGACGAAAATACTTCTATTTTTTGCCCCGATGTGATATAGGGCTGGGCAAAGGGCAACAACGCAGCTGGCAGGGAGATTTCGTGGCCCATTTCTGCCAAAACTGAAAGCAATTCAACCAAACCACCCCGGTGCTTGGTGTCACTGACTGTTTTAGCATAGACCGCAATTTTCATCTTATTACCAGCAATTTTACATCTTTTTCTACGACAAAGATACTCTGGTTTTCTATCCACATAGGCATACATTTTGCATACCCGATAATAAGAGACACAAAAAATGAAGCTGCGCTTACCAACGATTCAAAACCGTCGCCGCAAACCTCTCTTTTAACTAAGGTTTTTATTCACGTCGATCAAAGACGCGAAAATCAAATGAAAATTGGTGTTTTTCATCGGCAATATGGTGTTGATGATAGGTTTCTTTCCACTCTTGGAGACTCCAAAGCGGGAAATGGGTGTCGGCCTGTGAAAAATTTCCATTCACTTCAGTAATATAAAGCCTATCCGTAAATTCCAGTGCTTGTTTGTAAATTTCACCTCCCCCAATAATCATTATTTCGGGATCTATTGATGGAGCATATTGATGTATGCGTGAATTTGCCATGCCATCATTTCCCTGACCAGAAATGGTCTTGGTCTCGACTGTGGTTGCTTTATAATTATTTTTATCGCTGTTTATCAGTGTGGTTAAGATGCTAACCCCAGGTTTGACTTCTAGGCTATCTTCAGGTATAATTTTCTGTAAACGGAGGATAGATGCCTTTGCCATGTCCAAGGCTGCGTCCCAATTCTTTGCTATCTCAAATCCAGGCAACACGGACAATGCCGATGTCAATACAATGTTTGTTCTATTTTTTAATGGTTTTCCAAGGCTCTCCATGGTTTTTCTTCCCATGATCAAAGGCTTGCCTTTTGTATGCTGAATAAACCAGGAAAAATCGTCTGGCAAGTGCCACAATAGGGCATTGTTTGCCCCCAATTCCAAATTGACCCCCAAGGCCGCGATAATTGAGACTCGCATGGGTCAAATATACAATCTAGTACTTCCGATCACAATCAAAACCAAAACATTGTATATCAAGGCAAAATTCAACCTCCCGGAACCCAAAACTATTTAGCTTGTGTATCTTTGCCGCCTTATGAGCAGAATTGTAGCCATAGTAGGTCGACCGAATGTAGGAAAAAGTACCCTTTTTAATCGATTAACGGGGGAATTTAAAGCAATTGTAGATGATTACAGCGGTGTAACCAGAGACAGACACTATGGTTATTCAGATTGGAATGGCATCGATTTTACCGTTATTGATACCGGAGGATTTGTTCCTCAAAGCAATGATACATTCGAAGCTGCTATCCGAGAACAAGTTCATATAGCCATAGAAGAAGCCGCAGTATTGATCTTTGTTGTCGATGTTCAAACAGACGTAAATCCCCTTGACGAAGAGTTTGCGCAAATATTGCGCAGAAGCAAGAAACCTGTGGTATTGACGGTGAATAAGGTAGACAACGACCGCTTGCGATTGGAGACTTCTGTTTTTTATTCCCTGGGTTTTGATCATTTTCACGAAATATCTGCCGCTAATGGGGGTGGGACAGGAGATTTATTAGATGAAGTTGTAGAATTTCTAAAAGATGAGAAACCAGACGAAGACCATGTCGAGAATCTCCCACGGATTGCCATTGTAGGTCGACCCAATGTTGGAAAAAGTAGTTTGATCAATGCCCTTCTGGGTGAAGACCGAAATATTGTAACAACAATTGCCGGCACCACACGCGACAGCATTGATACCAAATACAAGGCCTATGGAAAAGAATTTGTATTGATCGACACGGCAGGTATTCGCAGAAAGAGTAAAGTGAATGAAAATATTGAATTTTACTCGGTCATGCGCAGTTTACGTGCCCTTGAGAATGCCGATGTTGTGGTTTTGGTTTTAGATGCAAGCTTAGGTATGGAATCTCAAGACCTGAATCTTTTCTGGATGGCACACCGTCAAGGAAAAGGACTTGCTATCTTGGTAAACAAATGGGACTTAGTAGAAAAAGAGAGCAATACCCATTTGGCCTATTCCGAAGAAATTAAAAAAATTATAGCACCGTTTATTGACGTTCCAATCATGTATGTATCGGCACTCACAAAACAACGGGTATTTCAGGGCATGGAAACAATATTAAAAGTCTATGAAAACCTCAGTTTAAAAATTCCCACCCGTGCCTTGAATGATTTCTTGTTACCCCTGATGGAAAGCAACCCGCCTCCGAGTAAAAAAGGTAAATTTGTCAAAATAAAATATGTAACGCAACTCCCCAGCAAGCGTGTTGCTTTTGCCTTATTCTGCAATCTTCCCCAATATGTGGCAGAAAGCTATACCCGTTTTTTGGAAAATAAAATGAGAGAAAAATTCAACCTGACGGGCATCCCCATTAGTTTGTTCTATCGCAAGAAATAATAGTACACAATTGATATTTGCTCCAATCATGGACGCACAAAAAAAAACGGATATTCGCGATCTTGATTTATCATCTCTTACAGATGTGTTAAAAAGCATGGGTGAATCAGCTTATCGTGCCAAGCAAATTTTCCAGTGGCTTTGGCAGAAAGGTGCGCGCAATTTTGAGGAAATGACAAATCTCTCCAAACCATTGAGAGCAAAACTTACCCTGGAGTTTAGTTTTCATATTGCAACAGTATATACCGCACAGTTTTCGAAGGATGGTACCATTAAAATCGCATTTGAATTACACGATGGCAATAAAATTGAGGGCGTGCTAATCCCAACTCACAGCCGAACTACGGCTTGCGTAAGCTCTCAAGTTGGCTGTTCCTTGGATTGTAAATTTTGTGCTACCGGCTACCTCAAGCGCCAAAGAAACCTAAGTTGTGCCGAAATATTTGACCAGGTTTGGCTGATCAATGAACTGGCCGAAAAACACTATGGAAAAAGACTCGATAATATTGTCTACATGGGTATGGGAGAGCCCTTGCTTAATTACGTAAATGTGGTTCGCAGCGTGCTCATTATCAGCGCAACTGATGGTTTGGCCATGAGTCCTCAACGAATAACAATCTCTACTGCAGGTATCGCCAAAATGATTCAAAAACTGGCTGATGACGGAATTAAAACCAATCTTGCATTAAGCCTTCATTCAGCAAACAACAAAAAACGATCGGCGATTATGCCAATCAATGAAAGTAACACTTTAGAAATGCTTGCAGAATCACTGGCTTATTGGTATGAAAAAACAGGCATCAGACCCACACTTGAATATACGCTTATCGAAGGTGTTAACGATGGATTGGAGGAAGAAAAAGAACTCATTCTTTTTGCCCGCAAGTTTCCTTCAAAAATAAATCTCATTGAATACAATCCGATTTCCTTGGCCGACTATCAGCCCACAAATCGTTTGGATGCATTTGCCGCAAGCCTGGAAAAACAAAAACTTATCGTACACGTTCGCAGAAGTAGGGGGAAAGACATCGATGCAGCCTGTGGTCAATTGGCAAACCAACTCGCTCATTAATTAGCAATTGCTACATTACTTTCTGGGGTAATTAGCCATTTCATACAAAATTTCTGTGGTGGGCCTCTTCATATAATCTCTCCCTTGGCAAGTTTTTGAAATACTCCCAAGTAATACGCAGTCCCTCTTCCCGGCCAATTTTGGGCTCCCAGTCTAATATTTTTTTTGCCTTTTCAATATTGGGTTGTCGCTGTTTGGGGTCATCTACTGGCAAAGGCTGGTAGATTACTTTTTGATGAGTTTGGGTAAGTTTGATTATTTCCTCAGCGAATTGCGAAATTGAAATTTCATTGGGATTTCCAATATTTATGGGGTCTGAACAATTACTCAACAACAAGCGACAAATGCCCTCTATCAAATCATCAACAAAACAGAAACTCCGGGTTTGACTGCCATCGCCAAAAATACTCAAATCATCGCCCCGTAGCGCTTGCCCCATGAAGGCAGGCAAAACACGTCCATCATTTAATCTCATCCTCGGCCCATAGGTGTTAAAAATACGAATAATTCTGGTTTCCAGGCCGTGAAACGTATGGTAGGCCATGGTAATGGCTTCTTGAAATCGCTTGGCTTCATCATATACACCCCGGGGACCAACAGGATTCACATTGCCCCAATAATCTTCAGTTTGTGGATGCACCGTGGGATCTCCATATACCTCAGAGGTACTGGCTACCAAAATACGCGCCTTCTTGGCCAAAGCCAATCCCAGTAAATTATGGGTTCCCAAAGAACCTACTTTCAAAGTTTGAATGGGTATTTTAAGATAATCAATAGGACTGGCGGGCGATGCAAAATGAAGAATATATTTTAAATCTCCCGCTACATGAACAAATTGACTAACATCGTGGTTGAGAAATTCAAATTGTTTCAAAGCAAACAAATGCTCAATATTGCGCAAATCTCCTGTAATAAGATTGTCCATTCCAAGAACATGGTATCCATCTTTTATAAAACGATCACACAAATGACTTCCCAGAAATCCGGCAGCACCAGTGACTAATACCCTGTCTCGTTTCATGAAATATCCTGACGTCCTATACTGTAATACGTAAATCCCTGCTTGCGCATCTGGTCTAAATCAAAAAGATTTCGTCCATCGAAGATAACTTTTTCTTTCAGTTGACTTGCCATTACAGCAAAATCGGGGTTTCGAAATTCTGGCCATTCGGTGGCAATTACTAAAAAATCAGCTCCTTCCAGCGCACTGCTTGCTTTTTCGCAAAACTGTATTTTATCTCCCAAAATTAGTTTCACATTTTCCATTGCTTCAGGGTCATAGCACTGGATAGATGCACCCCGCTCTATTAAATCAGCAATCATTTCCAAGGCGGGTGCCTCTCGAATATCATCGGTATTGGGTTTGAACGCCAATCCCCAAACAGCGATTGTCTTGCCTTTAATGTCTCCAAAATGCGCTGTGATTTTGGGTATTAATGCCAATTTTTGTATGGCATTCACGCCCTCAACGGCTTTCAAAATCTTAAAATCGTAGTTTACTTGGTCAGCACTGTATACCAATGCCTGAACGTCTTTGGGAAAACAACTTCCTCCATAACCAATACCCGGAAATAAAAAACGTTTTCCAATTCGGTCGTCGCTGCCAATTCCCTTGCGAACCATATCTACATCAGCTCCCAATAACTCGCACATTTGGGCAATCTCATTCATAAAAGATATTTTGGTCGCCAAAAAACTATTTGCCGCGTATTTGGTCAATTCGGCGCTGCGGGTATCCATGTGCATAACGGGATTCCCCTGACGTACATAAGGAGCATACAGATCATCCATTACTTCGAAAGCCCTTTGGGTTTCGGCTCCAATAACAACCCGATCGGGTTTCATAAAATCATCCACCGCAACACCCTCTCGTAAAAACTCCGGATTACTCACAACGTCAAATTCTCCTTTATAATTGACAGCAATGGCAGCATGAACTTTGTCGGCAGTACCAACAGGCACCGTGCTCTTATCAACTATTATCTTATAGCCTTTCATTATTTTACCCAATTGGTCGGCTACACCCAACACGTATTTCAAATCTGCTGCACCGCCTTCGCCAGGAGGAGTTGGCAAAGCCAAAAAAACAACCTGCGCATCTGCCACAGCCTCTTCAAGATTATTGGTAAAAGACAAACGACCTTCTTTTAAATTACGCTTGAATAATATGTCTAAACCAGGCTCAAAAATGGTTATTTTACCTGCCCTAAGCATATCAATTTTTTGTTGATCAATGTCAACACAAACTACACGGTTGCCTGTTTCTGCAAAACATGTTCCGCTAACCAAACCAACATAACCGGTGCCTATGACTGCAACATTCATTTCTTTATTGGGATTATTCTAAATGCTCTTGGATTGTTTTAATTATTTTATCTTGATGGCTTTCTTGCAGTTCTGGACATATTGGCAAACTTAAAACTCGCTTGCAAAGGTCGTCTGTAATGGGCAAATCAACAAGTTGGGCATAGGCTTTTTGTTTGTGCAATGGGATTGGATAATAAACCATACTTGGAATCTCATTGTTTCCCAAATACGCTTTCAATGATTCACGAAGCGCATGGCTTTCACAAATCAGGGTGTACTGATGATACACGTGGCTACTTACAGCATTTTGCTTGGGTATCGCAATTTTAGAGCAATCCTTCAATGCCAAATTATAGCGGGAGGCCACTGCATTTCTAGATTGTTCAAATTCGAATAAATGGGGTAATTTGGCCAATAAGATAGACGCTTGCAGTGTATCTAATCTAGAATTTAAACCAACCATATCGTGCTGGTATTTCACTTTTTGGCCATGATTGGCCAACATTCTCAATTTTTGAGCAAGGGAATCATCTTGGGTAAAAATCGCACCCCCGTCTCCAAAACAACCTAAATTTTTGCTCGGGAAAAAAGAAGTGGTACCGATATGACCGATTGTACCAGCAAACCCATGCTCCCCATGAAAACAGTACTGAGATCCCATGGATTGGGCAGTGTCTTCTACCACAAATAGATTGTATTGGTATGCCAATTCCATTATGGCCCCCATCGATGCCATCTGTCCGAATAAATGCACCGGAACAATGGCTCTGGTATTGGGGGTAATTGCATTTTTAATGGCCTCTAAATCCACCAAAAATGTAAGGGGGTCTACTTCAACAAAAACGGGCTTCAAGCCCAATAAAAGCAAAATTTCTGCTACGGCTACATAGGAAAAGGATGGGGTTATTACCTCTGATCCTCGGGGCAATTCCAAAGCCATAAAAGCCAATTGCAAGGCATCAGTTCCATTGGCACATCCAATAACATGCTTTACATTATAGCGAAGTGACAAGGCTGATTCAAGTTCTGCAACTTGGGGGCCCTGTATGAATGCTCCGTCTTTCATAACAGATAACACATGTGCATCAATCGATAATTGGTATCGAACATACTGTGCCTGAAGATCAACCATTTTAATCCCTGTCATTCCCCAATCAATTTTACGGTTATTGCCCATTCAAAATTACAGTTTTTATGAGCGGATGATGTGATTATTGTTTTTGACGCTGCCTTACTACTTCATAGGTAATAACACCTGTTGCTACAGAAACATTCAAAGAGCCAACGCCATTAGGAGACAAGGGAATTTTGACATGTGCATCACACAGTTTCCATGTATCAGGGCTCAAACCAGTTTCTTCATCCCCCAAGACCAAAGCAATGGGGCCCAATAAATCGGCATCAAATACATTTTCTACCGATTTTTCGGTTGCACCCACTATTTTCAATCCACTATTTTTGAGCAATTTAATACTTCCATATAAAGATTGTGTTCTACACACGGGAATTTTCAACAAGGCCCCGGCAGAAGTCCTTACCGCATCTGGACTCAAGGGTGCCGATCCCTTTTCGGGAACCAAAATCCCATGAATACCAGCACAAGAAGCAGTTCTGGCAATAGCGCCAAAATTTCGAACATCCGTAACCCCATCTAATATCAAAATAAAGGGATCCTCTCCAGCTTCAAACGCGCCTGCAACCACGGCATCCAGATTTGCAAAGTCAACAGCACTTACCGTGATTACAACCCCTTGGTGATTCCCCCTCACCAAACTATTTAATTTAGCCATGGGTACTTGCTTCCAAATAATATTCCTTGCCCTAAAAAGTGGAAGTAAGTCTTTTAACTGTCCCTGCAATACACCTTCCTGAAGCCAAACCTTGTCGATGGTCCTACCTGATTGTAAGGCTTCTAGAACCGGGTGTATCCCATGTACAAAAGCATCTTTTTGCTTAAATTCCATATAAATAATTGTCTCCCAATTTTAGAGAAACTCTGTTTATCCCTCAAATACCCTCACTGCGTTTGGTATACTCGGCAGCCCAGTCTTTGCGTCCCAGTTGTTTGCACCCATCAATAATTCCCTTTAAGGTTTCACGACTCGATTGGACTTCCCTCGCACCAAATGTCTCGTTTTCCCAACGCACAAAATACCTGGCGAATTGGGTACAGTCTTTTACAGCCAAATCCAGTGTCTTTTTGGCTGTCTTGGTATCTCCTAATTCTAATAAAACCAATCCATAATCTGCCTTATACTCTTTGCGCATTGGCATTGCATTTTCGGGTATTTCAGTTAAAATATGGCCTATCACTTCAATGCCTTTTTTTCGGTATCCCGCAATCTTTTTACCCTCTATTGCCAGAAACGCATCTATCGAAGCATACCCAGGTGGAACAGGAATATCCTCTCGTTTTTCACGAACAGCCTTGGCATATTGATTATAAACACTTATCTTACCAAGATACGTCCGTGCCAACAGACTGGCCATTTGTTGTAAATCCCCGGGGACATATGCCGCCTTATCGTCCAAAAAGAAATTTTTCTTCTGTTTCATTCCACAATACCGATAATTTTTAACCAAGTTCTTATACAATTTATCTTCCGCTACCCTTTGGGGTTGACGTTGATTGGATCCTCCCCGAATGGGTACAAATTTGTAAACCAAGCCCTCCAGTTGTAAATAGTCGTTTAAATCATAAAAATCATACCCGCTTACACTGGTGAAATAAATTGGACGCTTCCATCCTTGTCTTGCATTCTCACAAATCAAATCCATAAACACCAAATCCCCCTTGGAAATGTAAGAACCCCCTATCGAATACTCTATTTGGTTGACAATTTGTGAGGTGTCATCACCACGAACCAAACCAGACGCAATCACGGCTTTTCGATTTACTGGAAAACTAACTTTTCTGGCCTTTAAATAATTGCGTTCATCACCCAAATTATTCTCACCAATAACTTGCCTAACAGCAGCAGCCAAAGACGTGACGCCATTGGGGTCAACAATTTCAATGCCCCCATCAAAACTACCTGTTTGCAAATCTTTCTTGGTTAACGTAAGTGGGAGCGGATCTGACGCATATACTTTGTTTAATAACACACTGCTATACCAATCTGTAGGCAATAAACTCTGATTTATAATGCGAACATCTTTTCGAAATCCTTCTACATTTTGGGCATACCATAAAGGATATGTATCGTTGTCTCCGTTGCAAAATAAGATCGCATTTGGCTCCAAATTTCCCAAAAAGTTCTTGGCCATATCAATACCAATTGAGCGGCCACTTCGATCGTGGTCATCCCAATTTTGATACGCCATATTGCCTGGAACCAATAATAAAGAAAAAACAATAGCATACGCTGTTGCTACCGCTGTTGCTATATTGTTTCTAAAAAAATTTCTTGCTATCTCTGCCAAGGCCGATACGCCTAGGCCAACCCAAATACAGAATGTCTGAAACGACCCTACTAGCGCATAATCTCGCTCTCGAGGTTCGTAGGGAGGTTGATTCATATACACGTTAATCAATAATCCCGTGAAAATAAAAAGTGTCATTACCAACCAGAAATCATATTTTTTTGCTGTCGCTTGCCAAATTAATCCCAACATACCCAACAAAAGGGGCAAGAAGAAATAAGCATTTTTTCCTTTTTGATTTTTATAAAAATCAGGGAGACCTTTTCGGGGACCTACAACAAAGCAGTCAATGAAAGGTATGCCGCTATACCAATTGCCATCAAAACGGGTATTTCCCATAACAGCTTGTTGATCATTAAATCTGCCTACAAAATTCCACATAAAATACCGCAGATACATGTATCGCACTTGGTAATTGAAAAAATATTTCATGTTTTGCAAAAACGTAGGCTTTTCATAATTAAGAAACTCTGATTCTTGAATTTCTTCTTCAGTCATTGCACGCTGTTGTTGTTGGGCCAATCCTTGTATTTCGTCAATGCTATTTTGCACATCTGACATGCCACCATACTCCCTAAAACCCCTTGCATCGTTGGGTTTGTTACTTTTTCCCATTCTAGGAAAAAGGGTCATATATTCATCATCATAGGTGTAATCGTAATTTTCTCCACCCTCTTCGTACTGGTTTTTCCCCTTAAAATATCTTGTACCCAAGGATTTTGTACCATCTTCGGGTGCATTGAAATACGGACCATAAATAAGGGGCCGATCACCATATTGTTCGCGGGTAATGTATCCATAAAACTTGTATGGATCTTCTGGATTATTCATATCAATGGCTGGATTGGCCTTAGAGCGAATAATTACCATTGCATAAGAAGAATACCCAATAATGATACAAAGAGCCGACATGACCATTATATTCCAATTTCTTTTTCCCTTTGAATGGGTATAGAACAAAAGAAATCCTGCCAAAAGAGCAATTAATACAATAGCTGCAATGGTTCCTGAATAAAAGGGCAAACCAAAATCATTGACAAACAATCGATCCATTCTTGCCATCAACCACGGAATACCGGGATAAATTATTTTCATTACAAACCCCAAGGAGATTGCTGCAGCACCCAATGCCATTAAAACTCCATTTGGAGTTATGGTTTTTTTTCGAAAGTAATATGCCAAACAAACACAAGGTATTACGAGCATATTTAACATGTGATTGCCCAAAGACAATCCGATCAAATAGGCAATAAACACCAGCCAACGGTCAGATTTTATATCTTCAGCTGTTTTCCACCATCGCAAAACTGCCCAAAATGTAAGTGTAGTAAAAAAAGAACTTAGCGCATAGACCTCAGATTCTACAGCACTAAACCAAAAAGTATCAATAAATGTATTGGTTAATGCAGCGACGGTACCTGCACCCAAAACCAATATTGTCTTGAATTGATTGTCATCGGAAACTATTCTTTCAGCAAAATAGGTGGTTATCCAAAAGGTAAACATTACACACCCTGCACTGGCAACAGCACTCACCATATTCATCCAATAGCCAGCATTTTCTGGGGACGATGCCATCAAAGAAAACAAGCGTCCGATCAATAAAAATAAAGGGGCTCCTGGTGGGTGAACCACTTGAAGTTTGTATGCAGCACTGGCAAATTCACCACAATCCCACAAACTTACACTGGGTTCTAGTGTGAGGGTATATACAAGAAGCGCAATCGCAAATACAAGCCATCCCATGATTTGATTTAACCACCCTCTTTGTCTCATTGCTATTTTATTGGTAGAGGAGGCAGAAGGGTTTTTTGATGATTCCATTTCTAGATCCTGAGGCGTTAAATTAGTCATTGTTCAGTATACAATTATTTTTAGGTTTGATTGATAGGCGAAAATAGTGATTTACAACGCCAAATGAAAACGTGGAGACACATGTTTAACAAAAAAGTTGTGTGCTGGAAGCAAACATTAGTTTATTGTAGCGGTGATTTTTTGGGCTGCAGTTTGCATTCTGGCAATGGTAGAATCTCGACCCATTAGGGTTATCATGTCCCAAATGGGCGGACCGGTTGCTGCGCCACTTAGCGCCAATCGAAGAGGCTGGATCATTTCACCTGTTTTGAGTAGATAGGTCTCACAGTATTCCTTAAATATTATTTCGAATGAAGCTGCATCTGCATTTTCGTGTAGCTTCCCAAATGCAAGCGACAACCCCAAGATATTCTGCGCTGTATCTGGCTTCCATTTTTTTCGAATTACCTCTTCATCGTATACCTTGGGTTCGACAAAAAAATAATATCCCTCTTCTACTATTTCCTTGGCAAATTGTACTTTTTCGCGCATCAATAGGATTACTTTCTCAATATACTCTTGCGTTGCCTCATATCCTTTTGAATCAATCAAGGGTTTCAATAAAATATACTGCTCTTCTAATGGCTTTGTCTGTAAGTATTGTTGGTTAAACCAAAACGCCTTTTGCAAATCAAATTTTGCCCCGCTTTTACTCACCCTTTCTAAACTGAATTCAGCGATCAATTCTTCCATGCTAAACAATTCCTGATTCCCACTCGGATGCCAACCCAATAAAGCCAGCATATTGGCCACAGCTTCGGGATAATACCCACTTTCACTGTAACTGCTTATAGTCTCACCAGTATCAGGATCTTTCCAAGGCAATGCAAAAACAGGAAATCCCAAACGATCTCCGTCGCGCTTGCTCAACTTTCCATGACCTTCGGGTTTAAGTAATAGGGGAAGGTGCGCAAATGCCGGCATCGACTCCTCCCAACCCAAATAACGGTATAACATAACATGAAGCGGTGCACTGGGCAACCACTCTTCACCGCGAATTACATGGCTAATTTTCATCAGGTAGTCATCAACTACATTGGCCAAATGGTAGGTTGGCATTGCATCGCCCTTCAACAATACTTTATCATCCATTGTAGAGGTATTTACAAGAACCCATCCACGAATTATATCAAAAAACCGAAGCTCTTCTTTGCGAGGCAATTTGATGCGAATCACATAATTGTCTGCCGCTTCAATTTTGGCTTTTACCTCATCTGCAGACATGGTAAGAGAATTTCTCATCCCCATGCGACTAACAGAATCATAGGCTGGTTGCATTTTGCTTGCTTCAAGGCGCTTGCGCATTTGATCCAATTCATCCTCAGTGTCAAAGGCATAATAAGCAAATCCCTTTTCGACCAAATCAAAGGCATATTGTGCATATATGGATTTGCGCTCACTTTGTCGGTAAGGAGCGAAGGGACCCCCTTGCTCAGGGCCCTCGTCAACCTCTATCCCAACCCATTTTAGACTATCTATAATATACTGTTCAGCTCCGGGGACAAACCGATTTTGATCTGTATCTTCAATACGCAAAACGAGGGTGCCTGACATTTTTCGGGCCAATAAATAATTATACAAAGCCGTTCGAACCCCTCCAATATGCAAGGGGCCCGTTGGACTTGGTGCAAAACGAACGCGAACAGGTCTTTCTATGCTCATAAATTGAGTACAAAGTTAACTATCTTTGTTTGATGTCATTAGTCGAACAAGTAAGTGCTGGAATCATGGAAGCGATGAAAGCGAAAAATACAGACCGTTTAAGGGCTTTACGGAGTATAAAAAGCACTTTTTTGTTGTTAAAAAGTGCTGAGGGTGCCGGTGAGGTGACCGATGAGCTTTGTATAAAAGCCTTGCAAAAAATGGCCAAACAACGCAAAGACAGTTTGGATATTTATATAGAACAAGGTCGTGAAGACCTGGCTCTTGTTGAACATTCCGACCTGGCTGTTATCAATGGTTTTCTACCAACCCAATTAAGTCAATCCGAAATCGAAGCTCGGGTGAAACAACTGATCAGTGAAACTGGTTCCCTTTCTTTGAAAGACTTGGGCAAGGTAATGCCCTTGGCCATGAAATCGATGGTTGGAATTGCCGACGGAAAACTCATCAGTGAAACTGTAAAAAAACTCTTGACCTAATATGCGGTTTACGCATAAAAACCCCTTATTTCTTGAATGGATTTCCGTAGGCCGGATTACGTAAAAAAACTGTATCGGTCATTGTGAGAAGAAATGCTTTTAAATCTGTTTTCTGCTCCGCAGATAAATTTAATTGCTGATTACTGTGCGCAGACATCATGGGATTTAACGTTGCAGACTGGAATTGAACATTGTCACTATAGTGATTGATGACCTGTTCTAACGTTGTAAAACGACCGTCGTGCATATAGGGTCCACTGACTGCGATATTGAGCAAAGTAGGCGTTTTGAAGGTGCCTCTATCCATGGCTCGATTTGTTATGCCACCATACCCTTTATCAATAAAATTAGCATCCAATCCATTATTGGCTATCCCTCCCATATTGGGATTATTCTGCTGCGCCAAAGCACCACCATGGCAATGAAAACAATCCGCACCCGAAGTCAATCCTGATGACGCATCAAAATTTACAAGCCCGTTGAACAGTAAAGCACCCCGTTTTTCCGCATTGGTCAACAAGGAAAATTTGCCGGGGAAAAAATCAACAAATCGACTATTTTTACTGACCAATGTCATCAAAAATAACTCTAAGGCTTTTGACATATCAAATATATTGGGTTGACTGCCGAAAGCTTTGTCAAAATACGCAACGTATCGGGGTGTTTTTGCCAATTTTTGCGACAATACAGGCAGCGTCATTGCCATTTCATTATGGGCTTGAATGGGCTCAAATACAAGCTCTCGCAAGGAATTTTGACGTGCGTCCCAGAAAAACTTTTTGCTGTAGGCTAGATTAACAAGGGTCGAACTATTCCTGGTCGTTCCAAAACCATAAATACCTGAACTGAAGGGTTTAGAATCTGCAAATGCATTCTTTTGTGAATGACAAGATCCGCAAGAAATAGTACTATCAAAAGACAAAATAGGGTCGTAAAACAACATTCTTCCCAAATAAATACCCTCTACGGTGAAAGGATTGTCAATGGGCAAGGAAGGCATTCCAAATATTGATTCAGGAAATACATCAGCAGGGTTAACAATTGTTGCCTTAAATTGCGTTTTTGTACCAGGCAAATCTGGCAAATCTGAATCGCGACGGCAACCGACCAAAATGACAATTGCCGTTAAACACAACAGAATAATCCTAGACATAAAAATTGTTATGGAATACTGGAAAATCCAAATGCATTGTATTTGGTGAGATTCGATAGAAATTTATCCATTAACTGCAATTCTTTCACCCCTTCTGAATGCGAAACTGACCCTTTTTTTAATTCAATCGTATTGAACAACTGATCCACTTGGTATTTCAATACCACTTTGCTGATGGCTCCATCAACAACAGAAAAGCTTCCCGAAGAATTAGAAACCGAAACAACAAAATTTCGCTTTAAATTATCACCCGCTGTATGAAAACTCAATCCCTTGCTGTATTTATCTGTTGTGCTGTCTTTATAATTACCATCAATTGCTTGAAAAATATACCCACCAGACCAACCCCAATGCATACCCGATAGATTTCCGTTCAGGGGATGCTCAGGACCCCACTGATTGGGATTTCCATGATTTATATCGTAATCCAATCCCAAGCTAAACTGCAATGATTTGTAATTGCCTTTGGGAATTTCATAATGAAAGCGGGTACGGCCTTGTTTGAAATCAATCCACTGATATCCGTCCCCCAACAAAACCACCGTTCCATCTTCTTTAATCAAGGACAATTTGGATATGATCATTCCAAAATTGATAAATTGTAAGTACTCAGGTTGTGCAGTTGACCCTTGACTGGGGTTGTTTTTATAATAATCCCCCAGAAAAACAATGGGGTTTTTATCCCACATTGCAGAAAAATTTACTTCAACTCCAGTTACAATATCCTTTGGAGGGGGCTGAGCAATTGGACTTTCACAAGATTGAAATACCAATAAAAAGAAAAAAACTCCAACAAAAATTAATTTTTTTAGGGTTCTTGTGAACAGTGCTTTCATTTTTGCAATTTTATAATCTTATACGAATATACAAAGTTATTATCGTTTACCAGTAAAAAATAGGGTCCGCTAGGCCAAGTATCCATCGAAATCGCAAGGCCATTAATTGAAGTTTCCTGATTGCGACCTGACCAAAATTTTTGGCCTAAGGCATCATAAATAACCCCTTCAAAATTAGAAGGATTGCGTGCAAATATTGTTGCCATGCCGGTCACAGGATTTGGATAGACCATGAAAGGTTCATTCTGAATCTTATCCATGTTCAATCCCCCTATACTGGCTTTTGCCAGCACCTTTACAAAGGGATCAAAAATCATTGAATCTGCGGAAAAAGACAAGTTGATCTCCCTTTCATAATGCAAAGAAACTGGCTCCAATACAATCAAAGTATCCAGGCCTCTTCCTTGAATTAACAGTGGCACTTTGCAATTCCAAAACGGAACACTCGAATTTGAAGGGATTTGGTCTACGATTATTTTCATTTGACTGCCCCGCTGTTGCCAGTTGATTTTTAGATATGGAAAACCCTCTCCATAATACCATTGGGTAAAAAAAGTATCCAATTTGCGTCCACTCGCTTGCTCCATTGATGATTTAAGGGCAGGGGTATGCCCAAATCCATACGCACGATCCGATCCATTAAGGTATATTCTACATCCCATAAAAAATGCCGAATCGCCAATTTTATCTCGCAACATATGCAATACCCAAGCCCCCTTATTATAGGTAAGTCGTCCGTTAAAAAGGCCCCCCACAGAAAGAGTGTCTTTGGGAAATACACTCCCATTGTCTTTCCCGGTAATATCTCCCCTCATCCCCCTCAAGCGTTGGTAAGAGTCTTCCTTGGATTTTAAATACTCTACGGCAATTGTGTTCAAATACGTTGCAAACCCCTCATTTAACCATAGGTCTTGCCAACTTCCACAGGTAACCATATCGCCAAACCACATGTGCGCCACTTCATGTGCCATCAAATCAAATGAAAAATTTACCATGAAACTCATGGTTTGGTGTTCCATCCCGCCGCCCCAGGTAAATTGGGCATGTCCATATTTTTCCTTGGCAAAGGGATAGCGCACAAATAAACTGTCAAACAGACGCAATAAGGGCAAAACACCCTTGGTTTCCTGCTTGGCTGTATTCAAGAATTGGGGAAATACATAATTTAAAACCGGCATGGGTTTGCCACCGCCCGCCCAATAGACAGAATCGGTATATTCGGCATAATTGGTTACGGCGATTGCCACCAAATAAGTAGCAATCGGATAACGGTGTTTCCAAATATAGAGTTGCGAAGTATCATTAATAACTTTACTGCGAACAAGCAGCCCATTGGATGCTACCTTCATTCCTGTATCCGTATAGACCCAAATATCGATGCTGTCAATTTTGTCGTGCAACGATTGCTTACAAGGCCACCAATACTGCGCTCCATAGGGCTCGCTGAGGGTATGCACAATAGGACCTTTCATATGATTGTCATAGACAAAATAACCAAAACCCCCATTGTTCACTGGATTGCCTTGGTATCGAATACCTATAGAATCTCGCTCACCCACCTTCCACCCCTGTTTCTTATAGACATACATATAATTTCCCGCTCTGCGAAACGCCAAATTGCCAGAAGCACTGTATACCTGATCTACAAAAAGTTTATCTGATAAATCAAAACCAACAGAATCAGTAAGGCTTGTTACCGTAAAATGGGCCATAACATCGCCTTTGAAATAGGGCCCACGCCTGGGATTAACCCACCATTTGCAACGATAATAGTCGATTAAATATCCATGTTTTACCCCCGAATTACTGCGTCGTTCCAGGCGATTTAACATCTGGCTCCGCTCTTTGCAAATCCATTCTTCAGGCAACTCCTGCGCCAAAAGATTGGCGCAAAACAAAAATAATGCTGCCATCACACCCCAAAACTTCATTCATGCAAAGTTCAGAAAAAAATCTCTGCATCCAATTAAATTTTCACATGTACAATCAAGCCTACCTTTGCTCCGTGAAATTCAAATGGGTCCCCTTGTTCTTGATTGTGCTTTTGGGATGTATTTGGGGAAGTTCTTTCTTTTTAATAAAACGTGGTCTGCTTGTTTTCTCTCCAATTCAAGTTGCCGGTCTGCGACTTTTTTTCGCAGGTATCGTTCTCGTTCCTTGGATCTACCGATATTCTTTTGGATCCAAATCTACCATCATAAATAAACAAACAGGGACTCTAGAATCTCTTATTAAACGCAAAGATTATCTATTTTTATTTCTCATTGGCTTATTGGGAAATGCAATCCCTGCTTTTTTATTTAGCAAAGCAGGAGAATTAATTCCCAGCGGTTTGAGCGGAATTCTAAATGCATTTACACCCATTTTTACCCTGATTCTTGGTATACTATTGTATAAGGAAAAAGCTACTAAAAATGGATTATACGGCGTTTTTGTGGGTGTATTGGGTGCTGTATTTTTATTGGGCCCTTCTATTCTGGGTCAAAAAGGAATGCACCTAAATCTGGATGGTGTTCTAATGGCACTACTGGCATCTATGCTCTATGGGTATAACATAAATTTAATAAAAATAAAATTAGCGCATATTCCACCCATGGCAAAAACTGCGTTTCCTTTTTTTTTCATGGCTATTGTATATGCCTTTGTATTATGGAGAACGGATGTTTGGGGAACTTTCCAAGCCCACAATGAATTACCGAATGGAGAATGGTTGCCATTAAATCAAAAAGCCTTGGGTTGTTTAATTTTATTAGGGGTTTTGGGTTCGGCTATATCAATGGTTTTATTCAATTATCTCATTGAGCATACCACCGCTTTGGTTGCCTCAACCAATACCTTTATCATTCCAATCGTGGCCGTTGCCTGGGGATTAATAGACCATGAAGCGATTCAATGGAACATGGTTGCTGGACTTGCACTTTCTTTGGTTGGCGTTTATTTGGTAATGAAAAAGAAGTAGATTCGCATGCCATGAATACACAAAAAATTCTATCTGCATTTGGCATTGGAGAATATCTATCTTCTGCGAGTACAGGAATAAATTGGATCCAGGCAAGACCAGGCAGAACCAGAAAAATTCACTCTCCAGTAGATGGCAAAATACTTACAACTGTTCAATTTTCAGACCTTAAAACCTATAATTTCGTTATTGAAACAGCCCAAAAAGCCTTCCTTGAATGGCGGACAATACCAGCACCCAAACGTGGAGAAATTGTGCGGCAAATTGGAAATGCGCTTCGAATAAACAAAGCAAATTTGGGTGCATTGGTAAGTTATGAAATGGGTAAAAGCCTTCAAGAAGGATTGGGTGAAGTGCAAGAAATGATTGATATCTGTGATTTTGCGGTAGGATTAAGCCGCCAGTTACATGGTTTGACCATGCATTCTGAAAGACCCAATCACCGCATGTATGAACAATGGCACCCATTGGGCATAGTCGGCATTATCAGTGCCTTTAACTTCCCTGTTGCGGTTTGGAGTTGGAATGCTATGTTGGCTGTTATCTGTGGAAATGTTTGCGTATGGAAACCTTCCGAAAAAACACCTGCCAGTGCAGCAGCCGTTCAATTCATACTGCAGTCTGTACTGAAAACCCATGCGGTTCCAGAGGGAGTTTTTTGCTTGGTTCAGGGAGACAGCGAAATTGGAGAAGCCATGAGCCACGATATTCGGGTTCCCTTAATAAGTGCGACTGGAAGCACACGAATGGGAAAACGATTGGCTGAAGTAACTGGTAAACGATTGGGAAAAACCCTATTAGAATTAGGCGGTAACAATGCCATCATCATAACACCCAATGCAAACCTTGATTTAGCCATGCTTGCCATGGTTTTTGGTGCCGTTGGCACAGCGGGACAGCGCTGTACAAGCACACGTCGCTTAATTATTCACCACAGTATTTATGAAACCGTTAAAGAAAAATTGACGCGAGCCTACAGCCAACTTAAAATAGGCAATCCGCTCGATGAAAAAAATCACGTGGGCCCATTAATTGATTCCGATGCTGTTAATATGTATTTAAAAGCCATTGAACAGTTACGCAAAGAGGGGGGCAATGTACTTTGTGGAAACACCGTACTTCAGGGTGATTCCTATAAAAGTGGCTGTTATGTATTGCCGACAATCTGTGAGGCACAACCCAATTATAGCATAGTTCAAGAGGAGACATTTGCGCCCATACTGTATTTGCTGCGTTATGATTCTCTTGAAGAGGCAATTGCAATACAGAACCATGTGAAACAGGGTTTATCCAGTGCAATTTTTACTGATTCAATTCAAGAAGCAGAACAATTTTTGGGCTGTATGGGTTCGGATTGCGGAATTGCAAATGTGAATATTGGAACCTCAGGTGCTGAGATTGGGGGAGCATTTGGTGGTGAAAAAGAAACCGGTGGAGGAAGAGAAAGTGGTTCTGATGCCTGGAGAGTGTATATGCGTCGCCAAACAAATACCATTAATTATGGAAATGATTTACCCCTGGCCCAAGGTATTCAATTTGATTTATAATTGTTGCCCAATGGTAAAATGGATTTGGGTGGGTTTTCCACTTCGTGGAACCTGTGCATAATCAAATCCATAAGCCCAGTCCAATCCAATTAATCCAAACATTGGCATAAATAATCGAATCCCCACCCCGGCAGCTCTTTTCAATTGGAAGGGATTGTATTTGGCAATCGAGGACCATGCTTCGCCCGCCTCCAAAAATGCGAGTGCGTATACGGTTGCTGTTTGTCCTGTCGTAATTGCCTGTCTTAATTCAATGGTGAATTTATTGAAAATAGGAGCCCCTGCTTCACTTCCCATTGCGGTAGCAGAAATGGTGTAATTGTCATACCCGCGCTGAGATATAATTTCTGTGGCTGCAATGTTAAAGCCAAACATTCCGGCTCCACCAACCTGAAATCGCTCGAAAAAGGTTAATCCCAGTTTAGGATTATAAGATCCCAAGAATCCCATTCTGACCTTTGTCATCAGAATCAATTTTTTATATACAGGGGTATACCACTCAGCATCAAATTTCCATTTGTGGTATTCCGCCCATTTGTATTTTTCGGTAATACTCATTTTGTCAATATCTTGGTTTAGAATCAATGAAATTGGAGGCGTTGCACTAAGCCAAATTGTAAACTGACTGCCACTCATAGGGAAAATTACATCGCTCAAAGAAGATCTTGTCAAGGAAAGAGTTAAGGTTGGATTATAAGAAATTCCTTTGAATCCCTTGGGAAAGCCATAGAAACCCCCGTCCATATTTTTCATCTGATACTTATTAAAAGCAACACCATAAGACAAACTGAAGAAATCATCTGGCCAATTCAATCTTGAGTTACAATTTAATTGAACTATCGAACTCGTTAGCACCTGGTGCAAAGGATCACTTTTTTGCCTAAAATCAAAACTGTTCACAGTATGATTAAAACTAAGAGATAGATTGTTGGGCTTTTTCCCACCAAACCAAGGCTCTCCATAACTAAAACTGTAACTCTGGAAATTGGCACCATTGCTTTGTGCCCGCAAACTCAATTTCTGCGCATCCCCGCTGGGGAATTGATTATATAAATCGGGGTGAAATAATTTTCGACGACTGAAATTATTGAGGCTTACTCCAGCAGTACCAATTAAGGAAGGGGTATTATTGGTTCCTTGGTTGAAATTTCCCATACCCATGCCACCGCCACCGCCCCAGCCTCCAGACAGTTCTATTTGATCAGAGGGTTTTTCGATAACAAGGTATTCAATGTCTACCGTTCCATCTTCGGCATTGGGTTTGGGGTTGACATTCAATTTCTCAGGATCAAACAAGCCCAGAGTTGACAAATCGCGCATCGTTCGCTGAATATCGCTTTTTGAGAACACATCACCAGGGCGGGTTCGTATTTCACGCTGAATAACTCGATCTGATGTCTTTGTATTTCCTTTCCATTCTACAACACCCACTTTGGTTTGTGGACCTTCCTCAATACGAATCTCTAAATCAATACTATCACGAAAAATTCCCACTTCTACGGGTATCATTCTAAAAAAGAGATATCCGTCATTCATGTACAAACTTTGCACATCATATCCATTCTTATTGGCAGTTAAATGCTCATCAAGATCGATCTGATTAAATACATCTCCACGCCTTATTCCCAGTATTGTGTCTAATGTTCCATTGGTATATTTGATATTTCCTTTCCAATTTATGGATCTATATCGGTATAAATTACCTTCAAATAATTGAATGTGCAATACAATCCGATCGGAAGAAATCAATTGTATACTATCGGATAAAATGCGGGCATCGCGATATCCTTTGGATAAATAACCATTGATAATATTTGACTTCTCTTTCTCAAATTTTGATTCAATATATTTTGAGCTGATGAGAATATTCCATTTGTGATGCCGACGTGTAATCTTTTTTATGGTTTCCCGCAATTTCTTGTCAGAAAAATATTCATTTCCATCGAACACAATATCCTGAACTTTTACTTTAGAGCCGCGATCAATTAAATAATCAAAATTTTCGTATCCCACTTTCGCAACCAAACTATCTTTCTTGTCCCTCTGGGTTGCTTGCTTTCTTAATACACTCACTTTTACGTTGTAATATCCCTTTTCTTGGTAATAGGCAATAATCTTTTCTTTGCTACGGTTAATAATATTGGGTGTTATGTATGTGCCCTTACTTCCCTTCAAGCCTGTTTCATCATCCAATTTTTTGGATTGTGCATTGCTCAAATTAACAAATCGATGTCCATCGATGCGCAGCTGTTCCTCTACCCTAAATATCACCACAATCGTCCCATCTTCGTTGGGTTGGAAATACACCTGAATATCACTGAACATTGATTGATCCCATAAATTGGAAAGTGCTTTGGGTATCTGTTCTCCAGGTATCGTTATTTTCTGACCAATGGATAAACCTGAATAAAAAACCGCCTGTGCTTTTTGAATAGGCTTGCCATTGACTTCGTATACCAAAATTTTCCGAATGGTATAAGGCGTTGGCTCTACAAAATCATAAGGTATAGTTGGTACCAAACTAAAACTACTATCTGAAACCTGACCCATTGAAATAGTCATGTGAATAATACAGAGTATAAAAAGTATATATGGTTTCAAATTTTTATGCAATTTGTTCACTTGTTTTTCCAAACCGGCGTTCACGACCCTGGTAATCGAGAACTGCCTTATAAAAATCATCTTTCGTAAAATCAGGCCACAAAACGGATGTAAAATATATTTCACTGTAAGCGATTTCCCAAAGCAGAAAATTGCTAATTCTTTTTTCACCACTGGTTCGTATTAGTAAATCGGGATGCGGAAACTGTGCGGTATTCATTGCGCCATTCAATACAGTTTCATCAATATCAAGGGGATCTAAACTTCCGATTTTGACATCAGAAGCGATTTTTTTTACTGCCTCTATGATATCCCAGCGTCCGCTATAACTCAAGGCCAATATCAAGGTTAACTTATCATTGTTGGCTGTAATGGTTTTTATTTTTTCTAAAGACTGCTGACATTTCTTTGGAAGTTGTTCCAGGTTACCAATGGTTGATACATGTATTTCGTTTTTCATCAGCGTCGGCAATTCATCCTTTATGGTACTCACCAATAAAGCCATTAATGCATCGATCTCCTTTTGCGGACGGGTCCAATTTTCAATAGAAAAGGCATACAGCGTTAAATATTTAACCCCTACTTCTACTGAAGATTCAATGACTTCCCTCACTGCCCTTACCCCATTGCGATGACCAAACAATCTGATATGCCCTTTTTGCCTGGCCCAACGGCCATTACCATCCATAATGACAGCCACGTGTTGGGGAATACGATTGGGGTCAAAAGAATATGTTTTTGGCTTTTCCATCACAGCATCACAAAATTACCTACAAACCTGCGGAGTAAGTCTATACGAAAGATTTAATCCCATAAAATAATACCAATCTTTGAGATGTATATCACCGCGCATGGTGCCTTTGGCCATTTTGGGACCATTCTCTAGGACCTGCGCCTGGCCATATTCTGCAGCACCGATTCCTTGATCTCGCGTCATGGTTGCGAAATCTCCATATTCAGATTTTGTATCATCCAAATAATCTGTAAAAGTTTTTCTAAACACAGCCTCAAATCCTAGAATCAAGGCACCTGCATTTTTTTTGCTATTAATCATGGTTTTAATGCCAAGGCCAATCGGTATTGCAGGTTGCAATTGGCTGTAAGAACGCTTCTGTTGCTCTGTCCTAATGGATCTCAAATTGATGTCGTTATTCTCAAGTCTGTAGGGATTAAACCAAAATGCCGAAATGCCCAAGAGTAAATACGGCGTTGCCTTTCCATCATTCGTATTGGTTCCAAAAGGATGAAAATTGCATTCTACCATACTGCTAAGCTCATATATTTTACTTTTAAAAGACAAATTTTGATACGCCAATCCTTTAACATCTTTGGAACTACCCTCTATCGATAAAAAAGAAACTTGGTTGCGAAGGGTAAAGAAACGGCTAAAATTGTACTTTTGATACACACCTGCCGCAGGTTTAAAGTGAGGTACATTAAAACTTTGACCAAAATCTCCGAAATAATTACTCACTCCCAAAGACAAGCCAAATTCATTGTGACCCGAAAAATATTTTTGCGCACCCACCATTAAAGGTGCTAAAAACACCAAGCTTGCTATAGCGATTTTTATAAATTTTTTCAATATTAAAATTGAAAGCAAACTGCTTTACCACCGATAATTTTGCGGGTGATTGTAAAGTTTAAAAACATATACCAATCGTTGCCCTTCATAGAACCACGTGGATCTCCATTAAAAAATTTTTCATAGGGAAGACCGGTCGAAGGATCATTTATTTCAGGTCCACGGTCTTTCATGGCTCCTGCCAAATATCCATTAGCACCTGCTACAATTTGGTCATCGACATAATCAATGCTTATATCATCTATGTAGTCGGTAAATGTTTTGCGCATTCCCAACTCTATACCCCAAGCCCAAAAATCATTAAATTGCTTTTTGAATCCAACACCAATGGGGATGCTTATTTGGGTCAGTGGATATCGTCTCCTTTCATTGTATTTTGTGGTTTCTTGGGCTTCTGTACTCAAAGTCTGTAGCTCTATCCATTGATTATCAAACACCTTCAATTGCGCGTTGTGAATTGCAACACCCGACGCATCATTGCGACCTTCTAGATATTTAAACTGTGACTTAGGATTGAATTTGTAAAGCCCAAGACCGAAAAGCAAAAAGGGAGACGACGGCAATCCGCGCGTGGTTTCTTCATATCCAAATATATTTAACTCTCCAATGGCACTAAATTCGACAATATTGCTTTTGAAATTAAGATTCCTTCGGTTTCTGAATGGGTCGTCAGAATAATTTTTATCATTCCCGCTGATCTGTCCAAATAATGCATTGCCTCGCAAAGTAAAAAAATCTGAATAATTAAATCGGCAAATTAATCCACCCATTAGATGGCTCTCACCCAAAGCAATATTGGGGGATAAATCACCCATATAATTGGACGCGCCGAATGTAAGGCCCGCCTCAATTGGTTTGCCAGTAAATCGCTTCTTTGCCTGCGCGTGAGAAACTGAACTGATTGCCAATGTATAAATGGCAAAAAATAGTGAGATTAGGATTTTCATAAATGAACCTTAATAAAAGCAAATTTATGCGCTAAACCTTGTTTTTCCAACACAGAGTTATCCTGAAAAGAGAATGAATTTTAATTGTGCAAAGAATTAGTCTTTTGGATCAACGGATTCGACCGAAAAATAAACCCCCATAGTGATGAAATTTCTAATCCAAGGCAGCGCAGAAAGAAATGAACATTGGGTTCTGGGTTTAATACCAAATTTGAACTCATAAATGGGATTAAACAAATAATATTGTGCATTTCGAACGACAAAATTAGCATCCTTGCACACACGCAAAAACCGCTCAATACTAATTCCCGTTTCCCTTATTTCTTGCATGGTTCGTATCCCATTTGCCTGGACACCCAATAATTTGAGTACCGCAGGATAAAGTTTTCCAGGCAACAAATGGTAATAGGGCAATCTTGAAGCCCACTTTTGGGGCAATACCTGTTGATGGCCGCCATAAGGCATCTGCCAAGGCGGAAAAGCAAAAAATATGCGGCCTCCTGGTTTTAAAAACCGATGTAATTGGGGCATAAATTTTTCCTGGCTGGGTATGTGTTCAATGACATCCTTTAGGATAATTAAATCAAACAGTACCCCCAAATCCTTGCCAGGAATCACGTCGTAAATATCTTTATTTAAAAATGCGACTCTGCCTTCAGCCATTTCTTCCTGCATGAATTCACGCGCAAATTCGAGTCTATTTTCTTCCAATTCAATGCCCTTGCATGTATAACCTAAATCGGCAAACGCTTTTAAAACTCCTGCTTCCCCACATCCTATTTCCAATACAGTCATCCCAGCAGGGAAAGTCCAATTCGATTGTAAAAAAGGGATGATGTGCTTCGAGGTGACCTTCTGGGTCATTTCAAAATACCTGCGCTTATCACCATGAAATTCATACATATTCAATACCAGTTTAATTAATTCTATCCAATTGTACTTGTATTTTGACTCTGTCGAATGCTGCAAAGATGCTTCGATTCTTTTGAAATTGCTATAACTATTCATTATATCCCACAGACTCTGAAACCCTGTTCCAAAAAACAAATTTTAGATTTGTCGACGGCTTTATGTTTAAAAACCAGAATTTTACGATTGTTTAACAAGTGCTTATATTTGAACTATGCAAACGATCCTCGTTCAACATCTGCACACCTTTCACAAAAGAACTGTCTATGGTATATTTCTTATTTTTATTCTTTCCTTGTGTTCCTGTAATTCGATTTTAGCACAAAAAAAGGGATTTCCCAAAATCGTCATCCCAAAAGAATTTCCCGTAATCAATACAAAAACCTTAGAACCACTCAATCAAACAGATGCGGGTAATGGCATAAAAGAAGCACTAAAAAGGGGAGTTTCGGTGGGCACCCAGTCGCTGATGAAACCGGGTGCATTTTATAAAAGTACCATCTATAAAATTTTATTACCCGAAGAGATTCGCATTCTGGAAAGCAAAATCCGGGGCAATATTATTCTCAACGCCGCCATTGGAAAGGAACTTGATAAAACCATAGAAGCGATGAATACCGGTGCTGAAAAATCGATTGAATTCGCTTTGCCGATTTTTGGAAATGCCATTGGGAATCTAAGTTTCGCAGATGCCCTTAAGATTCTAAGCGATGGTGATGGTGCAGCAACACGCTATCTTCTGCAAACAACCTCTTCACAGCTCGCCCAAACATTTGAACCCGAAATTAAAAAAGCCTTGGAATCAGTTTCCATCTATGAATATTGGAACCCCATTGTTTCACTCATCAATAAAAATAAAAAAATCTTGGGCTTACCCGATGATATTCAACCCGATTTAGAAGCCCATGTCACCCAAAAGGCAATGGAAGCTTTATTTGTAGAAGTTGAAAAACAAGAAAATTTGATTCGAAAAGACCCCCTTCAACGCAGTACAGCATTGCTAAAAAAAGCATTTGATTACGCCGATAAACAGCCTTAATTTTCCAGTAAATTGATGAGAAAAATTGGGATTATACTCGGCTTACACCTGTTGTTTTCTGCATCAGATTTGCTGGCACAATCCTCTTTCATTAAGAAATATATTAACATCCACTATGATGGAACGAATTTTCAAACTGTTCTTGGGCTTTTTGAGCAACAAACCGGACTGTATTTTCAATACAACAGTGATATCATTCCCAAAGACCGTCCAATACATGTAGCCTATAAAAATATCCAAGCCCAGCAAGCAATTCAAGACTTTTTACACCAATATGGCTTAGACTTCAAGCAAATCGACAATTATCTTGTTTTATGCCTTTGGTCGACCCAAAAGCCCAATAAACAATTTATATTATCGGGCCGTGTGAGTCTTGAATCAAGTGGTGAACGCTTGGTTAAAGCGATGGTTTACCTCCCCCAACGAAACCAATTTACACTTACTGATGAATTTGGAATTTTTCGCCTTGCAATCCCCACAAAAAAATTGGATATCGCAACCGATACGATCTATATTGAGATTCGCTATGGCGGTTGTATTCCATATACCGATACCCTCATCAATAACCGCGACTATTTTCTAAATACACAACTTAAACCCAGCGTCGAGCAGATTGAAACAACGACTGTAATTGTAAAAAATGAATTTCAAGATCGATCGGTAATTCAAGGTCAATCCGACCAATTTAGAATAACTTCTGCACGCCAAAAACTGCTTCCAGCACTTATGGGCGAAAATGACATATTGCGTACCCTGAGTTTCAACCCGGGTGTTGTGACTGGTTCTGAAGGTATGATGGGAATATATGTTAGGGGAGGATCTGGCGACCAAAACTTAGTTCTATTAGATGAAGCTCCGGTCTTCAATGCATACCATTTATACGGTATTTTCGGTATTTTTAATGGTGATATTGTTAAGAGTGCACAAATGAACAGGGGGGCTTTTTCACCAGAATATGGGGGTCGATTGAGCAGTGTGATTTCGATTCAAAGTATCGATGGGAATGAAAATACATGGTCAAGCCAACTAAGCTTGGGCCTACTTTCAACCAAGGCGACGGTTCAAGGTCCAATTTGGCGAAAAAGAACCACTGCTGTCATTTCTATTCGGAGGAGTAATTTAGATTTTGTTGCTGAGCCAATCACAAAAATGTTGCTCAAAGACAAGAGCAATATAAATACCTACTATTTCTGGGATATAAATGCCAAAATAAATCATAAATTTAGTGAAAAAAGTGCTTTGTCTATTTCGTTTTATAGGGGTGGGGACAATGCCTCTTTTATCGAAAACAGGTCTTCCGAAACAATCGAAAACAGGTATTTTCAATCACGGGAGCAGGGCAGTAATTGGGGCAATCAGGTCGGCAGTATTCGCTGGAGATATGCGTTTTTAAAACACATCCGTTTTACCTTGAAAGCCTATGTAAGTGATTATGTTTTTGCACAAAAAAACAATTACACAATACAGGTTCAAACCCGTTTTTTAGGCAATAGAAAACTCAGTGATTACGCAAATTATTCTTTTAAAAACGGACTTCGCGATGTGGATCTTTCCGGAAAGACAGATATCCAAGTCAATAAATTGTTGGCCATTCGATTGGGTGGGGGATATACCAAACATATTTTCACCCCTGGGGATAGATCACTTAAAACAAAGATGGATAGCATTGGTAGATTATATTCATTTAATGACCCTGTCGTAAATACACCTGAAATTGCGGGTTTCGTCCAAATTGAATACCACTCCCCTACATTAGGTTATTTGGATATTGGATCAAGAATTGCGTATTTTGGATTGGGTGAAAAACAATATTATATTCGTCCTGAGCCAAGGCTTACATACAGATATTGCCTAAAACCAAACCTTTGGTTTAAAGCCACCGCAGCTAAGAACATTCAATTCTTTCACCAACTCAATAATCTTGCTATGGGTTTGCCTTCTGACCTTTGGGTGCCATCAAATACAAAATTTGAACCTTCAGAAGCCAGACAAACATCACTGGGATTTACTGCTTCCCAAGGAAATTTTCAAATAAGCAGTGAGGTGTTTCTAAAAAAGTTTTACCATTTGCTTGAATATAAAGAAAATGCAATTTATATAAATTCAGCAGTAAATTGGGAAGAAACACTTACCCAAGGAACTGGTGAAGCCAAAGGCTGGGAATTGCTTATCGAAAAAACAAAAGGCAAACTCAACGGATGGGCGTCTTATACACTGATGTGGAACACACGACAATTCTTGGATTTAAACCATGGCAACCCTTTCCCATCTCGCTATGACCGACGACATAATATTTACCTTGTAGGGTCTTATTTGGTCTCTAAGTTGATGACAATAAGCGGTAGTTGGTCTTACAATTCTGGCTTTGCATATTCTGCGCCAGAAGGAATTTATATTTCCCCAACGTCACTTGATCCCTATGCTGAAATCTATATTTATGGAGAAAGAAATGCACTGCGGTCCCTTGCGAACCACCGCCTTGATCTTTCTTTGCAATATCGTTTTTCAAACACCCATTTTCACCATGAACTCTCTTTCGGAATCTACAATTGTTATAACCGAAAAAACCCCTTTTTTATAAATGTTGGATACAATAAACAAGGGGCAAGGAGTTTTTACCAAATGAGTTTACTTCCCATCATGCCCCATTTAAACTACCAGATTTTCTTTTGACTATACCCAAAATATATCGCATTTTATATATTGCATTGGCCTGCCAAGGATGTATAACCGAGATTCCTATACCCAATGAGGCTCAATTATATACTGGGCCCGTGGTTCATTTATATATCGAAGCAGATTCTGTGATAGCGGCTGACTGTTCTGAAGTGGCAAGTATTTCAGGTGCTGTTAAACCCGAAACAGGTGCCCAAATGACCTTGTATACAAAACAAAATGGCAAAAAGAATTTTATACAATCCATTCCGGGTAGGTACCTTTTTACTGGTCAACCATTAAAAGCCCGCGATAGTTTTTGGATCGAATATCAGAAAACCAATGTTTCTTTTACCATTGCAGGCGTAGTTCCATCTCACATTGACTTTATTGGTGTAGATAGTTTGCTTAAAACGATTCCCGGAATTGGGCCAACCCAAGCCTATGTGGTCCATTTCAAAGACAGTGCCATCGACAAAAATTACTATCGATTGGAATCCTACAGACAAGTTAAACGATATTTACGCAATACAACTGGCCAAGTTATCGATAGCAATATACTTTGGGAATCAATGAAAATTGATGGAACAAACCTTCCCTTTTTGCGAAACAATTATAATATTTATACAGACAAAGAAATTCTTTTTACTGATGAAACGTTTAATGGTGTTCAAAGCAATTTAACAGTGTATAATTTACTCCCTTTCTCAAATGGGTTGAATGAAAAAACACTGGCCGTTAAACTAATTTTAGAAAACCTTAGTGTACCACTCTACCAATATTATAACTCAAGGGCTGCCCACCTGTGGCAACAAAAATCCATTACCCAACTTCCCATGCCATTGAATGGTAACATCCCAGATGGATATGGGGTTTTGGGTGCATTTACAAAAGTAGAGTGGATTGTAAATTACTGATATACGATTTATCGGTAACCAGCAATCATCACATCCCATAAATTCCCTAATTTTCTTGGGGTAACACATGCAATTCTACTTCCTCAATTCTGGCACCATGCAATGTTTTTATCGTGAATTCATAGCGATAGTGGTGGATGATTTCTCCCACTTGGGGAATGCTTTCTGAACAGAAAATAATATACCCCCCCAAGGTTGTATATTCTCCCTCGGGTATACCAATATTGTATTCTGCATTTAAATAATCAATCTCAAGTCTTGCGGAAAAAAGAAAATGGTTATCAGAAAATTGGGTTTCAATTCTATCCTCAACATCAAATTCATCTTCGATTTCACCAACAATTTCTTCCAATATGTCTTCGACAGATACCATGCCGGCTGTTCCACCAAATTCATCTACAACAATGGCAATGCTCTTGCGTTCTTGAATGAAATTTCGGAGCATGTCATGGGCCTGTAAACCCTCGTTGACAATCAAAACAGGCTTTATAATATCCTTGATGGATTTTGGAGCATGAAACAAGTCGCTATGGTGAACAAAACCAATTATGTGGTCATTGCTTCGCTCATAAACAAGGATTTTAGACAAGGCAGTTTGTGCAAATTTTTGACGGAGATTTTCGACGGAATCATTGCTGTCTACCCCCACCAATGCCGTTCGATGAACCATAAAATCCTTTACTTTGGCATCACTGAAATCCAAGGCATTTCGAAAAACTTCCGTATCAATTTCAACCGCATCACTGTTGCCAGAATTTTCAATAGAAGCAATATAATTGTCTAAATCTACCTTCGAAAAAACAGGGGTATTTTCAGTTATGGCTGTCTTTGTTAAGCGGTTCAACAAAAAAGACGAAATGCCTTTGACAACCTTAATTAAGGGCCACATTATACAATGTGAAATACGAAATAATCCCACTAAACTAAATAACAATTTGTCGGCATGCATTTTAAAAAATGTCTTTGGCAAATATTCAGCTACAACCAAAACAATCATGGTACTGGTAAATGCAACCATAAAAAACAGCAATAATGCAGAACCCATCCAAGGAATACCTTTAAAAGCACCATTGAGAATCTCACCCATATAAATGCCATATACAACCAAACCCAAATTGGTCCCTACCAGAACCGTACTGATAAAATCGCTAGGGTTTTTTACATACTTAGAAAGCCATTTGCCAGCATAACTTTTTTCTTTGTTGCGCAGTTCTATACGCAAACGACTTGCCGACAAAAAAGCTATTTCCATCCCCGAAAAAAAAGCAATACACAATAGACAAATCACAACCATTAACCAAGAATTGGGATCTACTTGAAATAATCGAATGGCCGAGGGAGGTTCTGACATTTACAACAAAGATACCCTCGAATATATAGCAAAAATTATAACTTACAAATTTGATAGTGCGCACCTACCTATCTTTGTTGAATGATTTGCATTGGCATAATTGGAGGCGGCCAATTGGGTATGATGACCATCGAAGCAAAATACCATTCTTTGCCAGTAGAATTTGCTGTGTTAGAGGAATCCAAAGACTGTCCTTCTTTTGAATTGGCGAGGCATTTTATTCAAGGAAAAATAACATCAGAAGCGGCAATTCGCAAACTTTCCAAAATCAGTGACGTTCTAACATGGGAAATCGAACATGTAAATGTGGACACCCTTATTGCCCTTCAAAAAGAAGGAAAGTTAATCATACCCCAGCCAGCTGTCCTTAAAATTATTCAGGATAAGGGAATACAAAAAGGCTTTTTTAAGTCCAATGGTATACCCACAGCAGCCTATATATTGTGCGAATCCACAGAAATAAATGCAGAAAAATTACTCCATTTCCCGGGTGACTTTGTCGTAGTTAAGGCTCGAAAAGGAGGTTATGATGGAAAAGGCGTAACCATAATTGAAAAATCTAGGGTACAAAAAGAATGTCCGTTTAAAGGGTCTGTATTGATTGAATCTTTTATAGCAGATGCAATGGAAATTGCCATTATTGTGGCCATTGCACAGGATGGTTCGCATGCAATATATCCATCCATTGAAATGTATTTTAATCCCACGAGCAATTTGGTAGAATTTTTATTTTCCCCGTCAAGAATTTCAATCGAATTGGAAAAAAAAGCCCAGAAGATTGCTTTACATTGTATTGAAGCATTGCATTCACCCGGATTATTTGCTGTTGAATTATTCATCACAAAAGAGGAAGAAATATTGGTGAATGAAGTAGCTCCTCGTCCTCACAATAGTGGACACCACACAATTGAAGGATGCGAATGCAGTCAATTTGAACAATTTATTCGAATATTGGCTGGGGCGCCATTGGGTGATACAAGGCTTATTCATCCAGCAGCAATGCTAAATATTGTGGGTCCAGCTTCTATTTCCGGACCTTATTTTTTGGAAAATGAACTTGCATTAAACAACCGTCCTGATACCTTCATACACATGTATCGCAAATCAGAAACCCGACCCAACCGAAAATTGGGCCACGCTACAGTGATTGCAACAAACAGGGAAGAATTGCTCATAAAAGCAGGGAAATTGAAAGGAAAATTAACGGTTATTGCCAAAGACCATTAAACTGTCATGATTTCTTTTTCTTTGGAATCCGTCATGTCATCTGTTTTTTTGATACATGAATCGACCAATTTTTGAACGCGATCCTCACCTTCTTTAATAGCATCTTCACCCAAACCCTCTTTTTCCAATTTTTTTACCCGTTCATTCGTATCCTTGCGCAAATTCCGGATGCCAATTTTTGAATTTTCTGCTTCTCCCTTGGCTTTTTTAACCAATTCCTTACGGCGCTCTTCCGTTACAGGAGGTATAGTAATGCGAATGAGATCGCCATCATTTTGGGGGGCAAACCCTAAATTGGCATTAATGATTGCGGTCTCGATTGGGCGAATTAGTGTTTTGTCCCAAGGCTGAATAACCAAAGTTCTGGCATCAGGGGTGTTTACGTTTGCAAGTTGAGAAAGGGGTGTGAGTGCTCCATAATAGTCTATCATGACACTATCTAACATGCCAGGACTGGCTTTTCCAGCACGAATACGAGAAAATTCTAATGCTGTATGGGTTAGGTTTTTTTCCAACTGCTCTTGCAATTGGCTTATCAATTCATTTACGGTGCTCATGCTGTAAGAATTATATCAAATTTAGATTTTTTTATGGTTTTGTGTCCCTTCAAATTGTTTCAATACGCACGTTCCCTTATGCCTTCTATATAATAAACATACGATCTGTTGGCCACTTGGTTTCCACCCGGTGTTGGATAATCTCCGGTAAAATACCAGTCGCCTGTATCTCCTGGACAAGCCAAATGAAGATTTTCTACCGTTTGAAAAAGAATATCAAACTCCGCGCGCAGGGAATCAGGCTTTAACATCTGGGCTATTTTTTGAGATATTTCCTCTTGGGTTAATGGTTGGTAAATATCTTTTACAACGCAGCGTTGTCTTGAAGCAGGTTTGAGCAACTCTTCCAAAGCCAATTGGTATACATCATTCAGTAATTGGGACATCCCCTTCTCTTTCAACAATTCAACAGCGGCGGCGAAAGCGGCAAAATCGCCCATGCGGCTCATATCAATGCCATAGCAATCGGGGTAGCGAATTTGCGGTGCAGAGCTCACCAAAATAATGCGTTTGGGCTCTAGGCGATCCAAAATACTCAAAATACTCTTTTTCAAAGTGGTCCCTCTCACAACACTGTCATCCATAATCACGAGGGTGTCATTCCAACTTTTTACAACACCAAAAGTGATATCATACACGTGACCCACCAAATCATCTCGGTCTGAATCATTGGTAATAAATGTGCGCATTTTTACGTCTTTCACCAAAATCTTTTCACGACGTGGACGCCAACTCAAAATTTCCTTCACCTTTTCTGGGTTAGATGCAAGGTCTATTTTAGACAAGGCTTCGGCTTGTAAATCACGCCTAATTTCATGTATACCATCAATTAGTCCATAAAAACTTGTTGCGGCTGTATTGGGGACGTAACTAAAAACTGTATTTACCAGATCATTTCCCAACATATCCATCACAGGTTTAGCCAGCAATCTGCCAAGCTCTTTTCTTTCGCGATAAATGGCTTGATCGTTGCCACGACTAAAATAAATGCGCTCAAAACTACAACTCTTACGAACCGTGGGTTCTGTAATCTGAGCCTCTTCTACAAAGCCATTTCTACGGATAAGCAAGGCGTTCCCCGGTCCAAGCTCGTTGATCTGCTCTGGGTATAAATTAAACGCCGTTTGAATTGCCGAACGCTCACTTGCAACAACAACAACTTCTTCATCAAAATAATAATGGGAAGGTCTAATACCCGCTGAATCTCTGATAACAAAAGCATCGCCATGTCCCAGCATACCAACCATATTATAACCACCATCTACATTTTTAAAACTGCGTTTGAGAATGTTTATTAGGGATATTTCATCTTTGATTTTTTCGGTTATTTCTAAATTTGAAAATCCTTGGGACTTCAAAACAGCAAACATTCTTTGGTTCTCTTCATCAATGAAATGTCCAATCTTTTCTAACATCAATACATTGTCACTGATCTCCTTTGGTTGTTGTCCCAAATCGATAAGTGCATTGAATAATTCATCTGTATTCGTTATGTTGTAATTGCCTGCCAACATCAAATTACGGGTCATCCAATTGTTTTGTCTTAAAAATGGATGAATATTCTCTAAACTATTACCCCCATAGGTACCATAGCGCAAATGCCCCAATAGCATCTCCCCTGCAAAAGGATAGTATTTTCTTAAATACCCAATATCATCTCGGAATTCTTTCGGAATTTCTTTAAAGGACGCGGCAATTTCTTCAAAAATATCGGCCAGTGCTGTTTTGGTTGCACTTCGTTTGCGCGCCAAATAACGAGAACCATATTCTGGGTTCAATTTTACGACCCCCATTCCAGCTCCATCCTGACCGCGATTCAATTGCTTGGTCATCAAATATTGAAGTTTCTCTAAACCATACCAGTATGTTCCATACTTCTTTCTATAAAATTCCAACGGTTTTAACAATCGGATAAAGGCAACACCGCATTCGTGTTTTATAGCGTCACTCATGAAAGTAGTGCTGCGAAGTTACATGTTTTGATTTGTAGTATTATGCCAATATTAAACAGATAACTCAAGCGACATCTTGCCAACTCAAGATCCCCTTGTCTTTGCATGCCATGCAAACCTCAGATTTTAGTCCATTTGGTGTAATTTTTCACAGTGGGTGGCATTACGGCGGCGATGAATCGCACCAAGGCCATAGCCAGGGTTTGTTATGTGTGGCCAAAAAAAAATATGTATTGCAAGTATTTTTAGATAAACCACGGTTGAAATATTTACATTTGTGTTTAGGGTGCATCCACAATCCTATAAGCTTGAATTGGCTTCAACCGCCAGTGCTCCTGAGAACACATTGTTAAAACCCAATAAAAACGATTGCCATTATGGACATTCTAAAACCTTTACACCTGCAAAAATGGATCGACGAGAACAGACATTTACTGAAGCCGCCGGTATCCAACAAAAATCTATACCCAGAAGGAACAGATTATATTGTACAAATTGTTGGTGGCCCCAATGCACGCAAAGATTACCATTACAATGAAACCGAAGAACTATTTTATCAACTAGAGGGTATAATTACTATTCGAACCCAACAAGAGGGGAAATGTGTTGATGTAGAACTTGGTCCTGGTGACATGTTTCTATTGCCTCCCAAAATGCCCCATAGGCCAAGCCGAAGCGCTGGCAGTATTGGTTTGGTTATTGAGAGAGTTCGAACGGGAAAAGGGTTCACTGATGGCTTGTTGTGGTTTTGCGATGCTTGTAACCACCCACTTCACAAAGCATATTTCGAATTGCAAAATATAGAAACCGACTTTCTTTTTCACTTCAATCATTTTTATGATTCAGAAGCACTTCGCACTTGCAAACAATGCGGTGATGTGATGCAAAAGCCTTAGTTTTCTATGTTGTATCGTGGTTACAATCCGTATATTTATATGAACCAAACAAGAAATATGATGAAAAATTATTCATTTTAGCACTTTCCATACCCTCTTTTTTACATGGCATTTAAAGTGATTAAAGAATAAATTAGGAACCTGTGATTTGGGTGTGTTTTCAAATCTATAAATCATAATAAAACCCCCTCGAATGAAGTGGGTTTAAGGTAGCCCCGACGAGAATCGAACCCATATCAAATGTTTAGGAAACTTCTAATCCTAAGGCAGCCAATCCCTCTTCAAAAGAGTGGGGTGCATACCCGAGAATACGCTGTGCTTTTCCAATATCTAATCCGGTAATGGGCGGACGTTTTGCAGGCTGATTCAGCGTATTGCTATCCACACCTTTTATGCAATCCATGGAATAGCCGTAAAATTTTGCCACCCGCTCTACCAATTCCATTATGCTCATAAAATCCTTACCTGCAATATTAAAAATACCTTGCGCTCGCTGATCCGCGACCAAAAAACAACCCATAGCCAAATCCTCTGCAAAGGTGGGAGTCCTGTATTGGTCGTTTACCACATTGGCGGGTTTCTGTTGCTTTAGGGTATTAAATGCCCACAAGACAATATTGGTTCTCCTCATATCAGCCACCAAACCATACACCAATACTGTTCGGATAATACTGTAACTATTGGCATTCTCCATGACCTTTTTTTCACCTTCTAACTTACTCCATCCATAGTAACTCAATGGATTTGCCTCGTCTAGCTCCGTATACATGGGCTTGATTCCATCAAAAATGAAGTCTGTACTCACATATACCAAATGAAATCCCATTTTCTTACTCAGTTGGGCCAAATGCTCAACGGCAGTAATGTTCAAAGCCAAACATTCTTCGTGTTTAAACTCACAATCATCCACTTGTGTCATTGCTGCAGTATGAATAACAACATCGGGTAATTCTGATTCCAATAACGCTTGCATCGCTGCAATATCCGTGATGTCTAAAGTTTCGTAACGATATCCCTTGTGTGCAGGATGTCTGTTTACTCCAGACCCGGTAGCCAACAACTCCCAGTTAGGTTGTACCGAAAATAAATCGGTCAACTTTTGTCCCAATAAACCATTGCTTCCTGTAACCAGCACTTTGGTTATTGCCTTTTCCAAAGAGTTCATGCTACAAATTACATCCATTCAACCACATTCACCAAATGTGATTACCCACAGAAACTCCCTAATTAAACGTATTTTTGTTGAATGAAATTGGTCACCTACAAAACCAATGGCCAAACCCAAACCGGCATCGTGGTCAATGGCTCTATTTATCCCCTCCACGCTATCAATCCAAGCATCGCCAAAAATATGGCTGAAATGCTCAACGATTGGGAAAATCAAAGTGCGCTTGCCCGAGCAGTAGAGGTCCAAATACTCGAAGGAAATCATTCCAATCTGTGTGCGATATACACAGATGCTATGCTTTTGGCTCCTGTCCCTCAACCCACAAGTTGCAGAGATGGGTATGCATTTCGCCAACACGTTGCCGCCGCACGAAGAAACCGTGGGGTTCCCATGATTCCGGAATTTGACCAATACCCCATTTTCTATTTTACCAACCACAATGCAATCATGGGGCCTGGAAATATTCCCTGTATGCCCGATCACTTCCAAAAATTGGATTTTGAACTGGAAATAGCGGTTGTCTTGGGAAAAAGGGGCAGAAACGTAAAAGCACAAGATGCCGATCAATATATTGCTGGCTATATGATTATGAACGACATGAGTGCACGTCGCCTCCAAATGGAAGAAATGCTTCTTAACCTAGGACCAGCAAAAGGCAAAGATTTTAGTACTGTAATCGGACCTTGGCTAGTTACACCCGATGAATTAGATTCCTATAAAATTCCATGCAAAGCAGGTCATATCGGAACAGCATATAATCTGAGTATGAAGTGCTGGGTCAATGGAAAATTACTGAGTGAAGGGAATGTAGGCGATATGGATTGGACCTTTGCCGAAATAATAGAACGCTGTGCCTATGGCGCAGATATATACCCCGGAGATGTGATTGGAAGCGGAACCGTTGGAACCGGTTGTTTTTTGGAACTCAATGGAACCGGAAAACTCAACAACCCCGACTATCCCGAGCAATGGCTCCAAGCAAATGATGTAGTTGAAATGGAAATTACAGCATTGGGTCACCTCAGCAATACGATTGTAAAGGAAAATGACGATTTTAGCATACTGGCACTAAAAAAAGTCACTTCGTACACTTGATAAACGAAAACCACTGTACATTACTGTTCATTGAATCCAATACACCCATTTTAAAGCCACACTTCTATTGCTGGCTGCTAGATACTGATTTTGCTGGGGCGATACAGTAATAAACCGATCGTAATTTTGAGAATATACCAAGAAAAAATCACTCATTGGTCTATATCGCCATTGAAACCGAATGTTTAGATTCATTTTCTCTGTTTGTGTATTGTATTGCAAAAATCCCGAAATGTATTGAATTGTGCTTACACTATATTCAGTCTTCAAGGCCACTAAATTGATATTTGCACTCACACTATCAACCATATTTATATTGATATGTCTCCAATTCACAGACATTACCAGTTTTGGCAATTGGCGTCTACCTATCCGGGGAACGCGATATACTAAAGAATTGTTATACTCTATTTTTTTTCCTTGAAAATAGCCGCCAATTAAAAGATCTACAGTCACATTGAGTGGCTTTCGGGAATTAGATTCAAACCCAGAATGAAACGATATCCATTCATATTTTCCCGGCAAAAAAAAGTATTTTTTACCCAAGGGGTCAAATGGAAATAACAGCCGATAATAATTTTGCTGAAGAGACAAATGAAAAACAGGACTCTTCTGAAAAATAACATTATAGCCCAATTTTGTAAATGACTCAGTGATGCTGAAAATGCTATCGTAATAACTACTATTGTATGCTGAAAACGAATGATTATTTATTCGCCCAGAGCCAGAGGGATAAAAAGTATAGGTCAAAATTGGCTCTAATCTCCAATAATCTAATTTTACAATTTGTTTCGTTTTGGGGTCATAATTGTCGGTTCTAGGAACAAAACCTGATCTTGCAAAAAATGTTTTGGCTGCATATTCATGATTCCACATGACAAGCCAATTGTTGTCCCGGTAACGCAAAAAAGTAGCGTGGGCAAAACCATTGTTTGCCAAAATCCCGGGATATATTGATTTTTGAATAAGCGCCTTGCCGATCCATTGATTGGTTTTAGACAAAAAATTACACTCCGTTCCCACTACTGTATTAAAATCTGGGCTGATAATTTCTTTTCCCTGCGATACATCCCAGCGTTTGATTGATTGGCCTAAGCATTGATCATTCACCCATATAAATGCAATGTTAGACGCATCCAATATCTTTTTTTGAACAGAAAAAACAGTGTAGTTAACCATAGGAACATATTTTGACAAATCGGTTTTTTCCATTGCTTGTGTAGTAATATTCATAAAGCCTAAGCGCAATCCATCACCCAACTTTCCCGACAAGCGCACACCACCCAAAATTGGCACAGAACCGCCCTCACCCATCCCAATTCTTCGAGAAAAAAAAGGCCTGATTTGCCTAAATCCGAAATTGGCAAATAAGTCACTGTTTTCAGTGAAAAATTGTCTTCTTTCAGGAAAAAAAAGACTGTACTGGCTTAAGTTTATTTGCTGTTCATCTATATCCACTTGCGCAAAATCAGGATTTGCTGTAACGTCTAAATTTAAACTAGTTGTAACTGCTAATTTGGCGTTAATTCCCAATTTGGGTGCATTGGATACCTTATTTTTCCAGGCAATAGGGCTACCCTGAAACCCCTGAGAAGCAATAGAACTGAGGTAGGGAATCAAGACTAAATTGAGGGATTTTTTTTCATTTCTACCATCCTTAAAACGAAAAGAATCGCAAAAAACGAGAGAACTTACATTAAAAGTTCGGGGCACCCTAGAAAAATTTGAAACCTCATTGTTTTTAAAATCCACTCGAGCCACATTAAAGCCCCAAACATCAACCCCAGGACTGAATCGAATACTTTGCAACGGAATGGCGAATTCTGCTACCCAATAACCATCAAACTGGTGTGTTTCGCTAAACCAAACTTGATCCCAAGCCGTTGTAACACCAAATCCACCTCCGCCTTCAACAGAACCTTCTCTTTGAGAATTGTAGGGCGTAACACCAAATGAAAACCCGTTCTGACCATCCTTAAATGGCGAGAGAGTCAATACCACAGCATCATTGTTTATTACGCTAAAATCACGTTTAAGTCCTTGCACAACAAATCGTTTTTCTGGGTTGCGATTTTCACAAATGAAAATCGCATACAGGTATTTGTTGTTATAAGCAAAAGCAAAGCGGGTATTGGTATTTGCATTGGATGTATCGTAAGGAAAAAATTGGGTGAACTTTCGGTTTGGGGAATTCACAAAAGCGCTTACCCAAGCAGAATCATTTAATAAACCATCGATGACTATTTCCTTTGGGGTATATGCAATAGAAAGAGGCCTAGGAGCTTCTGTAATACTCTGTGCACCAATAAATTGTACCCAAAAAATAGAAACCATCAGAATGTAATAGTACCGAATTATCATTAATCTGAACCAGCGATTTTGCGTTTTTGGGAGATGCTAAGAGAATTTAATTTTTTATAATATCCGTTTCGCTTTAGGGGTACATAAAATTTTAGCATAGAACCTACCCTCAAATTATTGCCCCGTAGCGAATTCCAATGGGTTAATTGCTTGGGCGTGCAATCAAAAATATCACTGAGCGTATAAATAGCATCACCCGATTTTATGCGGTAATACACCCATGTTTTCTTATTATTGTCAACCGCAAAATTAGATTTGGGTATAGGGTGTGTTACAGATGCTGAATCGGTGGGAGATACATCAGACTTTACAACAACAACCATCGCTAAAGAATCTCCATTATGGACGCTTGATGTATCCAATACAATTCCTGGAATCACCCCCGACTCAATTGTAATCCAGCTGGCTATTGAATCTCTTTTTTCATTGAACAACAATGCAATATGGGCAGGCAATTTAACATTACAAGGGATGCCCAAAAACGGAACCATATCAGCACGAAATTCCGGATTCAAACTTCTCAAATCCGACAAACTCAAGCCAAATTTTTCGGTCAATATTGAAAAGGGTAGAACCGTATTAACCGATTTAACTTCTACGGCATCAATTTCTTTTACAACAATTGGCTCAATGCCATATTGCTTTGCATGGTGAAGAACCATCAATGCAGCATAAAATTGTATCACTGGTAAGCACTCCTCGGGCTCTAATTCATTATAAATATGGGTAAACTCTAAATCTCCTCCCAATTTATGAATAACCTGATTCAAACGAATTGGGCCGATTCGAAAAGCCGTAATTACTTTTAACCAATCCCCGTAAATATGATATAAATCACGCAGGTACAAACAAGCTGCCTCTGTAGATTTTTCTGGATCACGGCGTTCATCAAACGAGGCTACTTCTTTGAGGTTGTATTTTTTTCCAATTGTATATGACAAAGGCCAGATGCCCGATGCACCACTTTCATCGCGGTAACGAGGCTCAAATCCTGAACTTCCAGCAGGAATATATTTTACAAACCATGGAAGTCCATATTTCTCTTGAATTCTTTCGATTTTTTCCCCATAATATTGCAAACGACCATAAAAAATAGACGTACTTTCATTTTCGTTTTTTAGCCAATCATTGACTGTTGTTTCTATTTCTTCACAATAAAAATACGGCAATCCCCTAACCTCTAATGTTTTTAAACGCAACTGAATATCGTTTTGCCCCATAGCCAGGCCGCAAACCAAAAACAATAGTATGATGAGCGTACTTTTCAATTTCATCCCAGGGTGTCCTCCAACAATTTTGACAAGTCAAATAATTTCTGTTCTTCCAAAATACCCGTCATCAATTGTACACCAAAAGGCAGACCCGCCTGCGTTTTTCCCGAAGGTATTGAAAGAGATGGGTTGCCCGACAAATTGGCTTGAACAGTCAGTAAATCAGCCATATACATGGCTATTGGATCGCTCGATTTTTCACCTAATTTAAAGGCCGGCGTACTGGTAGTTGGCAATAAAATTGCATCCGTATTCTGCAAAATCTTTTCTGTCTCAATCCGAATGAGCTGCCGAACTTTCTGGGCTTTATTATAATACGCATCATACTGATCACTACTGAGAACAAATGTACCCAGCATAATTCGGCGCTTCACCTCTTCGCCAAATCCCTCAGTGCGCGATAGGGTATAGGTAGAATCTAAATCTTTCGCATTTGCACTGCGTTTTCCATACAACATACCGCTGTAGCGAGACAAATTACTCGAAGCCTCTGCCGTTGTTAAAACATAATAGGTTGGAACCAAATAATCGAGTAAGGGAAAATCAAAATAAGAAATTTCGTGTCCCGAATCTTCCAGTTTTTGAATCAACTCAAGCATATGTGCCTTAATTTCTACGTCTATTCCCTCACCAAAAACACCCTGTTTCATTACAGCAAATTTTGCCTTTTTGGGCGCAACAGGATTGGTGTAAGGAATGGCCTTTTGTTGATACATACTCGCATCCTGACCATCAGCACCAGCCATAATTTCTGTCAGTAGTACACAATCTTCCAAACTTTGTGTCATCGGTCCTATTTGGTCAAAACTCGATGCATAGGCCAATAATCCCCACCTAGAAATCAAGCCATACGTGGGCTTAAATCCAAAAATTCCCGTAAACGAAGCTGGCTGACGAATTGACCCCCCCGTGTCACTACCCAAAGCTGCATGGGCCATTTTCGCTTGGACAGCAACTGCACTTCCCCCCGAAGAACCTCCCGGAACCCGGGTTAAATCAACGGCGTTTAACACAGGGCCAAATGCACTGTTTTCATTGCTAGCACCCATGGCAAATTCGTCGCAATTGGTTCGACCAATTAAAATAGCATCCTCATCCAACAAACGTTGAACCACGGTCGAATTATACAAAGATTCAAATCCTTCCAATATTTTGGATGAAGCCCCAACCCGATGGTTTTTGTATGCCAACACATCTTTTAAGGCGATAACAACACCTGCCAATCGACCAGCGGTTCCCGCCTTAACCTTAGAATCAATGTATTTGGCCCGAGTCTTTGATTCCAATGCCCACACCTCCAAAAATGCATTAAGATGACGGTTTTCCTCAATATTTTTTAGATAATATTCAACCAATGCCACACAAGTAATATGGCCAGAATTCAGGCTTTCTCGAATTGCTGAAATCCGACTGTAGTGTTCCAAGGTTAATCCTTGTTTTTTTTTGGTTCTTCTGATTGTTTTGGTTCTTCTGGTTTAGATTCTTCATCCATGCCCTTGCGAACTTCTGCGCCAAGATTGTTTTTTGCATCTTGAAACTCACGCACACCCTTTCCCAAACCACGCATAAGTTCAGGAATTTTTTTGCCACCAAAGAGCAATAAAACCAATACCAAAATCCAAATCCATTCTTGTGACCCCAAACCCAAAAACAATAAATGTTGACTATTCATCATATTTCAAAAATACTACAAAAATTGAGAGATTTCTATCAATAGTTATACAATCGAAATACGAACATATTTTATTCATTAATTGTCCAATTTGCCTTGTCCATCTGATTAAACTGCCAAGGTGCGCCATTATTTTCAATATTGCCAAACATATTGTTTAATCCACCTGGTGCAGCGCTTTTTTCCATGACCTGATATTGTCGCATTTGGACAATAATGTCCAAGGGATTAATATTAATTGGACAGGCGTCAACACAAGCATTGCAAGTCGTACATGCCCACAATTCTTCGGCACTGATATAGGAATGTAAATCTTTGCCGTCCGTAAATTTTTCCAATAAAGAGCCTCCAGATTTGATAGAACGGTCGAGGCCTTCACCCATCTCTTCTAAACGATCTCGGGTATCCATCATCACCTTACGGGGTGAGAGCAATTTTCCGGTAAGTGTGGCAGGACAAACACTGCTGCATCTTCCACACTCGGTACACGAATAAGCATCCATGAGATTTTTCCAGCTAAGATCTTGAACATCCTTCGCACCAAAACCCGCTGGGGGTTCATACCCCACTGGGGGCTGCGCTGATGGGTCCATCATTAACTTAACTTCTGTCGTTACATACTCCAAATTGGCAAATTCACCCCTGGGTTTCAAGGGGGTATAGTAGACATTGGGAAAACTCATAATAATATGCCAATGCTTGCTGTAAGGGACATAATTTAAAAAAATTATGATTCCCACAAAATGAGACCACCAAAACAAACGCTCCAATAATTTCAATGTAGAGGGTTCGAGTCCCTGAAAAAAGCCCACAAAAAATTGACTTACTGGAAAACTGCAATGGGCATCAAATCCCGGAACATGTTTGTGGACCAGAACTTGCTCAACTGCATTCATATTTAACAAAGCCAACATCAACAGAATCTCAACAACCAAAATAACGGTCGCATCTATTGTTGGCCAACCCTTCAATTCTGGCATATTTAATCGGGGCAACTGTGTTATGAACCGACGGCCTAAAAAAACCAAACAAGCCACAATAACCCCCGCTGCCAAAATCTCAAAAAAGCCTATTGCCCAGTTGTATAAGGATCCAAGATATGGTTCAAAAAATCTGTGGGTGCCCAAAAGTCCATCTATCAAAATCTCCAATACCTCAATATTGATAAGGACAAAGCCTGCATAAATAAGTATGTGAAAAAAACCTGCAATAGGACGCAGCACCATTTTACTCTGTCCCAATGCCACAAATACCAATTGCTTCCAACGGGCTAGCGGATTATTGCTTAAATCTAATTTGCGGCCGAGAAAAATATTGCGGCGAATAAATTGTACCCGTTTGGTAAAAATTGCAATGCCAATGCATAGTACAAATACAAACATTACCTGTTCTATAACTTCCATGCGATGCAAAATTAGTAAAAAAGCTCCAAGGTCTGGTATTCTCGAATAACAGAATTCGCTCATTGGTAAATTTTTTCAATGCCAAAAAAACAAATGCGAACCCCACCCAGTAGGTTTACTTGTTTGGTTCTCAAAATTTATTCCGAAATGATCCGAACCACCTCGAAAGCTTCGGCATATCTCCGTGAAATTTGCACTCCCCGCATGCGCAACTGACTGCGCAAAAATTCTTCATTTGCATAGGGACGATGGGCTTGGCTCTTGTATTTGCTCAATGCATTTGCCTTGCACTTTGCATCCTCTTCACTCACCACCTCAAAAGCAGCCGTATTAAAATTTAAATTATTCCAAGGCAATTCATACGAAAAAATATTCCCAAACTTAAAAGCGCGAAGTGCTTCCTCAGCCATTGTTTTGTGGTCTTGGTGGATATCATGCAGACATGGCATCAAGACGGTATCGGGCTTCAATGTCTCTCGCAAAGAAATCAAATCATCCAAAATAGCTTGGCGGTGATAATTGAATGTGCGAACCTCGTAGTGAAATAAAAATAAATTGTCGGGAAGAATTCCCAAAGCAGCCGTGGCTTCTTTTACTTCATGAATCAATATATCCTTGGGAAATTCAGGTAACACACTTTGCTCACAGGCGCTAAAAGCTGCGTAATAAACGGTTTTACCCTGGCCAATAAATTTTCGTATACTTGCCCCACAACCCAATTCGCCATCATCTGTATGGGGCGATAACAACAATATTTTTTTTCCTACCATAGCGATTTTTCTCGGTCTTTATTTTTTGTCTTCAATTTTAATACTTCCCTCGGTAAATTTACTTTATAACTGGCGTTAATTCCTTCAATATTTACAACCACAAAAGAATCTCCCTCCAAATAAAAAACCTCCACCTCTTGGCCCTGAAACGGACCTTCAATAACTTCTGCCAAATCACCAGCAGCCAAAATAGTTGCAACATTGAAATGGTTCAGTTGATACCCTTTATTGATAATACTTCGAATCAATGTAATATCCTTGTCACGAACCAACGCATCACTTGCATTGTAACGAATATACTTCACAACACCCTGTAAATGTAATATTTGATCACGCTGAATTTCGGTAGGTTGAACAAAAATATACGCATTAAATAGTGGCATTTCCAACCATTTTTTTCGATCTTTCCACTGACGCATCATTTTTACCAAAGGCATGTAATATACAATGCCCATTTGCTCAAGTCTAATCGCAACTTTCTTTTCTTGCCTACTGGCACAATAAATTACTTTCCATGCTGGGCTTGTATCCACCGCTGACTTATTTATTTTGTTAAAGAATGAATCGTTTTGAAAATATCTATACATTCCAATACCATGCTTGAAACAATCTGTTGTGCCGATTCTATTTCGGAAATACGTGCTGCAATTTGTCCAATCTCTAATTCGCCTTCAGATAATTTGCCCTCAAACATACCCTTTTTGGCCCTCCCATGCCCCAATAACTGTTTCAATTTTTCTGTATCCGCTCCCTCTCTATAGGCTTGTTGAATTTGTTCAAAAAAAGCATTTTTTATTACACGTACCGGGGTAATTTCTTTCAGGGTTAATTGTGTAGCACCATCACCAGCGCGAATGATTTCTTGTTTGAATCCTTCGTGGGCACTGCTTTCTATTGACGCTGCAAACCTACTGCCTACCTGAACTCCGTCAGCACCCAAGCAAAAGGCGGCAGCCATAGATCTTCCACAGCCAATTCCTCCAGCTGCAATTATTGGCAAATTGGTGTGGTCTTTCAGTAAGGGCAACAAACACAAGGTGGTTGTTTCTTCCTTTCCATTGTGACCGCCCGCTTCAAATCCCTCGGCTACGATGGCGTCAACACCTGCCTCTTCACATTTTTGGGTAAATTTTACATTTGCCACTACATGCACTACTGTTATGCCCCGGTCTTTGAGCCATGAAGTATATTTTAAGGGGTTTCCCGCACTGGTAAAAATGATTTTAACACCTTCTTCAACAACAACCTCCAAGTGTTTTTCAATCTCAGGATACATAAGAGGAATATTTACCCCAAAGGGTTTTTTTGTTGCTTGCTTACAACGTTGGATATGCGTTTTTAGTACATCAGGGTACATGCTCCCGCTTCCAATCAATCCAAGTCCGCCCGCATTGGAAACTGCACTGGCCAATTTCCATCCACTGCACCATATCATACCTCCCTGAACAATGGGGTATTCAACGCCAAATAATTCGGTGATTCGGGTTTTCATAGGTGTATTGTTATGCATGGACAACAAAAGCGAAGGTATAGGAGAAAAACCAAATCAAATGAATATCAACGGAAGTATAATAGAAACAAATCAAACAACTTTACGGTCAAGCCAACACACCATTATCCTTCTACATATACGCCCATGCCCGAGAATTTTTTGATGCGTTGTTGTATGCGTTCCTCCACATCCATCGGAACCAATTCCGCCAAACATTGCAAAACCGCTTCTTTTACAGATGCATAGGCTTTTTCGGGGTTGTGGTGGGCACCACCCAAAGGTTCTGACACTATTCCATCAACCAATTTGTTATCCAACATTTCACTGGCTGACAACTTCAAGGCCTCCGCAGCTCGTTCTTTCATTTCCCAAGTTCGCCACAAAATACTCGAACAACTCTCAGGTGAAATAACACTGTACCAGGTGTATTCCATCATCAAAACCCTGTCGCCGACACCAATACCCAATGCACCACCGCTGGCACCTTCGCCAATTACAATACAAATAATAGGAACTTTTAATACACTCATCTCCAATAAATTACGAGCTATTGCTTCTCCCTGTCCACGTTCTTCAGCTTCCAAGCCTGGGGAGGCACCCGGTGTATCAATAAGGGTCAAAATGGGTATATTAAATTTTTCTGCTAGTTTCATTAAGCGCAGGGCTTTTCTATACCCTTCTGGATTTGGCATCCCAAAGTTGCGCAATTGTCTTTGTTTGGTATTTCTTCCTTTTTGCTGACCAATAATCATAATCGGATTCCCGTCAATACAGGCAAACCCGCCCACCATCGCCAAATCATCTTTGATATGTCGATCTCCGTGTAATTCAATAAAATTGGTTGCAATATTTTCGATATAATCTAAAGTATAGGGCCTTGCAGCGTGTCTGCTAATTTGGACTTTATTCCAACCGCTTAAATTTGAATAGATTGCATTTTTAGTATCCGCTATTTTTAGCTCTAGTGAAGCCATCGTATCAGACATGTTGGTCTTCCCTTTCTCATGAATTTCCTTCGCTTTCTCGAGTTGCTCATAGAGACCTACAATGTCTTTTTCAAAATCGTAACAATATTGATTTACCATGATGTGCAAATTACGCGTTTACTGGTAAAAATTCCTTTGTTTAGAAATTTATATACCTCTACATTGAAATTAAAATAGGGAATTATACCCAGTCCATGGCCATCGCGAGACCCCCAAAGAAGGTCGGCAATCCAAGCCAAAATGCCTGCGGTAAAAAAAGGGTAAAGTAAGTAAGTGCCAATCCGCTGAGGATGAAAAGTACCCAGTATCCGTTGGTATTACGCTTTTTTATATCCATTGTGCAAAGATACTGATAAAGACAAAATTAGCCAACAAGAATTTTACTCCACTATGCGCTCATCCCAAAACCGAACAAACTTCTTACCCCATACGCCGTTGATTACGGTCTTTGGAGAAGGGCTTCCCAACAGCATTTGTATCGCCAAAACCGGGATATTCACGCCAGCCAATGCAACTACAGAGGTAGTTCCTTGCAGACGAGGGTTAATTTCTAATAGATGAGGCACACCTTGTTGGTCTTCTTTCCATTGCATACCAATGGGACCGTGTAATTGCAGTGCTTCTGCCAATTGGATACAAAAAGCAATCAAACCAAAGTTTTGCTCGAATTTTCCCGCTACACTAATTCCTCCAATCATCTTATCACGTGTTCTTGGAATGCACAAAAGGGTCTTCCCCTGATTACACAGCATATCGACAGAGTATTCTATACCCGGCAGGAATGGACTCAGCAATAATGGTGTATGCCAATGCTTGGGTAATCGCAACAGCCATTCTTCAAGGGTAAGGGGTAAAACCCCAGCTTTTTGGTCCATCCAATTGGTCTGATTTTGTTGGGAAAATACCATTCTTCCAAATCCACGACTTCCATTTCCCAAGACCGGTTTAAAACAAAGTTCCCGACTTTTGATCCCCAATTCTATCGATGCATTTTCAAACGCGCCAACATCAGAAACAATGCGGTATTCCGGAATTGGCAACTGCAATTTTTCTACAAATTCATAGAGTTTCCCTTTGTTGTTTGCAATTGACAAGGCCTGGGCTGAAGAGACAAGCAATTGTGCTCCAGCTTTTTGAATTCTGTCAGAATTTATCGCCAAAATTTCCAGCTCTCGTGTCGTGATGGGTAGCACTATATTTACCTTTTCCTTGTTGCAAACAGCTATAACTTCGTCAATAAAAAATGATTCGTCATTGGATGCAGGCATTTGGATAAATACATCTGCCAGGGCTTGGCCATAGGCCAATGGGTTGGTATCTCCTGCAATTATGCGCCAAGAAATTTGCTCTCGCAAACAGCGAATTATACCCGCAAAACCCGGTGCACCGGCACCTGAAGGTATAAATATACAAATGGGGTTGCTCATTTACGATTGGATATACTGTAACTAGGCACCATCAGAAATATGCATTAATAGCCAAAGATATCTTCTAATGTCAAATTTACTACTTTCCCATACCTGCCAAGATCACTTTTACTCAATCGCTTATCGCTCCCTATAACCGACATGATATAGGGCTTAGAACGCACATTGTTTGTGTGAAATTGGGTAATATCGGACATGGTCATAGTTGGAACGGCATGATACATAACCATATTGGGATAAGAGAGACTAAACCCCATTTCGAGCGCCTGGTAATATGCTCCCAGATAATCCTCTGGAGACAATCTATTGGTTTCAATACGCTTAACAATACTCTCCTTCGCCAATTCAAATATGCGCGCGTTTTGAGGCAAGTCTTGCAACAATTCATTCATTGCGCCAATGGCATCATGAAATTTGTCGGCTTGGGTACCCACAAATCCAGTCATAATATAGTGTTTTCCTTTCATTGAAGGCAAAGAGTACATGGCATATGTACTGTAGGCAAGGGCCTTGGATTCTCGAATATTTTGGAAAACAACACTGCTCATGTCCCCCCCAAAATATTGATTGAATGCTGTGATAATCGGCAAATCGGCTTCGTTCAAAACCGCTCCTTTATAAAACCAATTAATAGATGCCTGAACTTGGTTATAATGAACAAAATATACCGTTGGTGTGCTTAATTCTTGTTCGACAAAGAGTTGATTCACAGATTTAAATTTATGCATACTAAATGCGCTTTCGGGCTTAGCAGTATTTGTTACCGTGGGCAAACTATGGAATTTTGACAAGGTTTTGGCAACAGATGGCAAATCTCTTTGTCCAAAATAATTGATACTGTGTTGTATGGATTTCAATCCCTTAATCAAAAGAACCACATCGGCAGCCCGCATCTTTTTTAACTCATTATTGTTCAACATCCAAGTAGTAGGATTTTTTGATCCATACATTGCATACTGTGAAAGGGCCCTTCGAATGCTATTTGGATTGGATTTAGCATCCGTGCGATTTTTCAAAATATCGTCAATCATCGCTGAAAAAACTGCCTCATCTATTGTAGGATTTGACAACATTTTATCCAATAGACATACTGCTGAATCAAAAAACTCCTCCGGGCCACTCACGTTAACCACAAAGTTTGTATTGCCTTCCATTGCAATAAAATTACAGCCCCATCTATAGAATGTTTTGCTAATCTCTTCAGCTGTATACGCATCCGTCCCCACCAATTTTAAATATGGTGAAACCAATACCAATGACTTATTATGCCATTTTCCAATGTCATAGCGATAGTCCAAATTGAATATCCTATTGTTCTCGTTTTTTACATATCTTAAATTAGCCGGACCAACATGCTGGGTCTGAATTGCGCTGCTTAATGCAACAACTTCCGGTTTTATAGCCACAGTTGGGATTGCCAGCCAATTTCTTAGAAATCCACTTTCTTTGTCACGATTTAATTCTACAGGATGAATTTCAGGCTTGTTAATTTTTTCTGCAGCCAATGGCTCACCCTTTCGTTTGTATATAACCACTCTATCTCTATTTAAAACTTCGTTGGCAAAGTCAACAATATACTCCTTGGTCATCGTCTGCATATCAGCCAATTCATTGAAAGCATCGCGGTAATCAATATTTTGTATAAAGGCATCCTTCAGAAAAAAACATCGACTGGTATTGTCTTTAAACTGCCTGATTTTTTGAATTTCTTCGTTTAAGATGATGGACTTGAGCATTTGTTCATCAAAATTGCCAAGTCGAATTTTCTCCAATTCACCCAGTAATAAATCTTTTACATCCTCTAACTTTTGGCCTTCTTTGGGCTTTCCGGTTAATAAAAATACCCCGTAATCATTGCGCAATTCAACCCCGCTATTGGCAGCCAGAACCTTCTGCTGCTTAACCAAATTCAAATCAATTAAGCCTGCAGTACTATTGTTTAACAACAAATCGATTAACCTTGCAGCCCTTGCTTCCTGGGTTCCTACAGCTGGAATCCTAAAGCCGATTGTAATGTTTTCTGCATCTTCACCTGTAACCTCAAATGAACGCTCAATATTGCGCGGTTCTTCCTGCTCGTAAACATAGTTGGTAACATCCGAGTGTTGCATATAATTAAACTTCTGCGCCACTTCATTGGCTACTGAGTCGGGATTAAAATCACCACTCATTATAATAGCCATGTTATTGGGAACATAATACTCTTTATAATAATTGCGAATGGCTTCCAAATTGGGATTCTTTAAATGCGCAATAGAACCAATGGTGGTTTGTAAACCATAATTGTGTTTCTTAAACAATTCCGCGTCCAGCATTTCATAGACCTTCTCCTGATCTCGGTCTAAAGAAATATTTTTCTCTTCATAAACAGCCTCTAATTCCGTATGAAACAAACGTAAAACAGGCTTTCGGAATCGCTCAGATTCTAATGATAGCCATTTGCTGACATTGTTTGAAGGGATATCATTGATGTATACTGTTTCATCATAAGAAGTAAAGGCGTTGGTTCCCTCCGCTCCCAATGCCTGACACATTTTATCGTATTCATTGGCAATGGCAAATTTTGCGGCCAACTGGCTAATACTGTCAATTTCGTGGTAAATCGCCTTTCGCATTGCGGTATCTGAGCTTTGATTGTACCGGCCATACAATGCATCAATTTGCATTAACAAAGGTTCTTCTTTACTCCAATCCAAACTGCCGTATTGGTCGGTTCCCTTGAACAGCATGTGCTCCAGATAATGTGCAAGACCAGTATTGCTTGAAGGGTCATTTTTTGATCCTGTTTTCACTGCAATCATTGTATAGATTCGGGGTGATGCTTTTTGATTTGATGTTAACAAGGTAAGTCCGTTTTGGAAGGTATAATAACGAACATTGAGGGGGTCATTGTTGTATTTACGCATTTCCCACGAGGGCGTTTTGACGATATTAAATCCCGAAATTCTTTGTTGGGCCATTCCACTTCCGATAAATAAAATGCTCGTTAGGATTGTGATATATGATTTCATAGTTACACACAAAAATACGCATAATGGGGTTAGGCTCAAAATTCACCCATTACAGGGTGTCCTTAAGAATTGTCTGCTTCTGTTTATCTTCGCAAACGTGAAAAAACTCGAAAATACTGTCGTTTTAGGATTGGGTGGGAATATGGGTAACCGACTGCGTTATTTATCCATTGCACAAGAAAATATTGGAATCCACTTGGGGGAAATTTACATGTGTTCAAACCTTTACCAAACTGCAGCATGGGGAATTACAGATCAAGCGGCATTTATAAACCAAGTCATTGCTATAAAAACTCCTTTTAGCCCTATTCAAGTAATGCAAAAATGCCTACAAATAGAAAGGGAAATGGGAAGGAAAAGAATGGAGAAGTGGGGTCCAAGAACGATTGATATCGACGTATTGTTATACAACAATTGTATACTCAAGCACCCCCTACTCATATTGCCACATCCTTTTTTACATGAACGACGCTTTGTTTTGAAACCACTGGCCGAAATATTTCCCAATAAAAAACATCCTATCTTGCAACTATCATTTCTTTCATTGTTAGAGATTTGCCAAGACAAATTACCCGTAGAAAGGGTGTTTTTATTCTGCCCTCGCCCATGATTATCAAGCAGCAAAGCTCGATGCCCATTCACAATGCAGAGCAAACAGCTCCGTTACTATTGCCCTTTTTCATTCTTCCACCCATTCATTGGTATGTTTTGGGGATTACACAAGGGGTTTTTCGTGTGAATGACAATGAATTATTTTCCAAGCAAAGCCTGCGAAGTCGGTATGTTATTGCCGGACCAAACTCCTTACAAACTTTGAGTATACCGATTCACCATGAATACCGTGGTTTGTCGCTACATGAAGCCCGTATCGATTACACGCAATCTTGGGTAAAAAACCACAAACAAGCCTGGCAAACAGCCTACGGTAAATCGCCTTTTTTTGAGTACTACGACTACCAATTTTGGAAAATTTTTGATTCATTTCCCGCTACAATCGGCGAATTATCAAAAAAACTAATTCCATTATTACATGCCAATTTGGGTTTGCACTCTTTGCCTATTGAATGGATTCTCACACCCCAAAATATCAAAGATTTTCAAAGTAATAGCATGTCCCAGGAAGCCTATGAACAAAACATTCGCTCTCTAACAATCCCAAGTTATTCCCAAGTTTTTGAACAAAAACATGGTTTTCGATCGGGCGTATCCATCATTGATTTGTTGTTTAATAAAGGCCCGATGGCCATCGAATACTTTGTTCATTTCAACCCACAACCACCCCAGAAAAAATAAAGCGAAATTCTAAAAACCGAAAGTTGATTTCCACTCAACGGAAAAAACCAAAACATTATACATCCAATCATGCCCTAGAGCATAGATTTAATTCTAGGTATTTAAAAACCCAATACTTGAATAGGCAATGACTACAAAAAAACATTTTCACTGCCAAAATCAAACGCGATACCCCCATAACAAGGGTAATTTCAATCCACTATCTTCGCATTATGGGTGTCATTAAAAAATTGGCTTCACAAACAGCCGTGTATGGTTTAAGCACTATGCTTGGCAGGTTTTTAAATTTTTTATTGGTCCCGCTTTATCTCTCTAAATTGGGGGGTTCTGCAGATTATGGTCTGGTTAGTGTAATGTTTACTTATTCCAGTTTTCTAGCCATCATTTTTGCTGCTGGTTTAGAAACAGCATTTTTTCAATTCTCTCGCCATAGCAAAGAGCCCGAAAAGGTGCTCTCGTCGGCTGTGTATTTTTTGTTTTTTAGTGGTGTCATTGCATTGATTGTCTCCCTGTGTTTTGCAAAACAGATTATGACTTTTATTGGCTATCCAAATTATCCTCAATTTGCCCAGTATTTTGCCATCATATTGGCAGCAGACGCCATAACGTCTCTGGGATTTGCATGGCTTAGACAACAAGAGAAACCTTGGACATTTGCATGGATACGCTACTCAAATATTGGAGTAAACATCTGCGCCAATCTTTTTTTCTTCTTGGGTTGCCCCTTTCTAGCCACCTTTATTGGGAAAACAGAACCCTTAATGGGAATCCATCCCGAAACTTGGGATAGAATTGGTCTTTGGTTTGCCAAGCAATCTGAATCATCCGAAATGATTGAAAATATATTTATTTCCAACCTTTTGGCCTCTCTCATTGTGCTGCCCCTCATGGGAAAAATATGGCGTAACCTAAAATGGGGATTTGATGCTTTACTTACAAAAAAAATGCTCGTTTACTCTTTGCCACTGGTTCTGGTTGGTTTGGCCGGTATGGTTAACGAAACCTTAGACAGGATTTTATTAAAAGAACTTTTACCCACGAACACCGCTGACGCTGATATTGGTATTTACAGCGCATTCTACAAATTAAGTTTGGTATTAACCTTGTTTATTCAGGCCTTTCGATTTGCGGCAGAGCCATTTTTTTTTGGTAAAGCATCGGATACGGATGCTCCCCAAACCTATGCTCTGGTAATGCGTTATTTTGTATACGTAACGGGAGGTATTTATCTTTTAACACTGGTGTGTTTGCCATGGCTTGCCCCTTTATTACTCAGAAAACCGCTGTATTACCATGATTTACGTGGTCTTTCAGTTGTACCCATACTATTGGCTGCAAATCTTTGCCTAGGTATTTACTACAACCTCAGTATTTGGTATAAACTTACTGGCAAAACCCGGCTTGGTGCTCTGATTGCGCTCGCTGGAGCATGTATTACCATTTTTGGAAACTTGATTTTTATCCCCTTGTATGGTTTTGTTGCATCGGCCTATGTTACCTTAGCAGCCTATGGAAGCCTGGTAATTCTGGGTTATTTGTTCGGACAGCGGTATTACCCAGTTCCCTATCAGACCAAACTAATACTTGGGGTATTGGCAATGGCAATTCTCCCCGTTTTATTGCTCAACCACTTATTGCCAGATTTGCCAAAATTATTTTTATTATTACTCCCCTTACTTTTCGCAATGACAATCGTTTACATCGAAAAATTTCAACAGAAAAAAAATGGTACCCGTTAAAATCGTTAACCTCTCTGGACATGCAATTCCAACTTACCAAACACCCCAAAGTGCAGGCATGGATTTGCATGCCCATCTGAAAACAGAAACGTTATTGGGCGCTGGCGAGCGCATGCTTATACCCACGGGATTGTATATTGAGCTTCCCACAGGATTTGAAGCCCAAGTAAGACCGAGAAGTGGACTTGCTTTTAGCCATGGAATTACCGTTTTAAATAGCCCTGGGACTATAGATTCAGATTTCAGGGGAGAAATCAAAGTGCTTTTGATAAACCACGGATCTGATACTTTTTCCATTCACAATGGAGACCGGATAGCCCAATTAATTGTTGCAGAACACTGCACCGTTCAATGGTTGGAAACAAGCTCTCTCTCTGAAACTGAAAGAGGCCAAGGAGCTTATGGAAGCACAGGAAAAACCTAATATCAACGCTAAATTCATTATAGTTCATTAACTTTGAAGCACTTTCAAAGAACTGTATTTAATAGAAATATGTCGACCAAATGAGACTTATCATACCCATGGCCGGAATGGGAAAACGCATGCGGCCCCATACCCTAACCACGCCCAAACCGCTTATCAAAGTTGCTGGAAAATCTATTGTTCACTGGCTGGTAAGCGATATTGCCAAAGTGTGTGGAGAACCCATTGATGAAATTGGTTTTGTGGTGGGCAACGTGGGTATAGAAATAGAAAATGAACTACTCTCAATTGCTGATAGTGTGGGTGCACAAGGAAAAATTTTCTATCAAGACATCGCACTGGGAACTGGACACGCTATTTTGTGTGCCCGAGAATGCCTGAAAGGCAATGTAATTGTAGCCTTTGCAGATACTCTTTTTCGCAGTAACTTTAACCTTGACAAAGCTAAAGATGGTGTAATCTGGGTTCATAAAGTGAGTAATCCAAGTTCGTTTGGGGTTGTTAAATTCGATCAGAATAATGTGATTACCGACTTTATTGAAAAGCCCGAAACATTTGTTTCAGACTTGGCCATCATTGGCATTTATTATTTTAAGAGTGGCGAAACATTGGCATTGGAATTACAGTTTTTGGTAGATCACGATATTCTCGAAAAAGGGGAATACCAACTGACCAACGCCATGGAAAATATGAAAAATAAGGGTATGCAATTTGTACCTGGGGCAGTAGATGAGTGGTTAGACTGTGGCAATTTCACCGCCACCGTATTTACCAATCAACGTGTATTGGCTAACAATACTGAAAAATTTAATGCAAATAAAACGCATTATAATCCTACAGTAACTATTATTGAACCCTGCTTCATTGGGGAAAATGTATCTTTGAATCATTGCACAATAGGCCCCTTCGCTAGTATTGGGAACAACACCGAAATGGACCATTGTACAATAAGCAATAGCATAATACAAGAAACATGCATGCTCAGCCATTTCAATTGTCACGACTCTATGATTGGAAATCACGTTTGCATCAATGGGCAAAACTTGCCCAGCCGAGAATACAGCATTGGCGATTTCAGTTTTATAGGCTAACTGGAAATGCCTGTTTTCTCCGATTGGAAGAAATTTTGCTTTCTTCCCCCGCTTGTAAATCTTGCGTGATACTCCTTGTTTTTGTTTTCACTGCATTGGCAAGCAATGCCCAAACTGGGCAATTGGATCAACCAAATGATCCATCAAAACCAGAATCAATCCTTCAAGACTATTACACAGCCGAAAACCATTACCAAAACGGACAATTTTCGAGTGCAGCCAAGAGCTTTGAATCGCTAATTAACACATTAGATGATGCAGAAAAAACGATTTCATCTACATCTTTTCTTGGTGCAAGCTATTTTCGTTTGTCCTGTATCGCAGCACTAGACTACCCGGTTCAAAAGGACGATACTGCCCATTCTCTTTTCAAGACTACACGCACTACCCACAAAAAAGACTATGATTTGGCTATTTATTACAGCAGTGAGGCAGTGAGAATTGAGCCCGAAAATGAGGATTTTTTATTCCATTACGCTACACTTTTGACCATTAACAACAATTGGGAAGAGGCGACAATTGCATTTGTAGAATTGGTTCATCGGAATCCGCATTCCTGGACATTTCATGAAACTGCTGCTGAAGGTTATTTAAAACTTTGCGAAAATATCCAAGACTATGAGGATCTGAGTGATCAAGCTGAAAATCTAATCGGTTTTTGCGATACATGGGCAGTGCATTTTGGTCTTTCAGCATTAATTGTAAAATACAAAAGCGAAGGTTTACGCCTGCAAAATAAACCCCTTTCAGCTGACATACTGGTTTGGGAAGAGGCGCAATTATTACAAAGTCAGTCGAAAAAACAACCGAACGTTAATTCATCTGCATTGATACTACCACCAAATGCCAAAACCCGACTTGCCCTAAACTACGCACTGTTTAAAAAAGCTGCTGGCATTATGGACGTCCCTGAAATGCAAGCACAACTCGATTCAATAGAAATACAAGCTGCGATTTTTTCTGGAGAAGCATTGATCAGCGCATACAAAAAATACCTTGTTGCAGATTATTCAAACTCTCTATCGTTGTTAAACAAAAATTTCAATGCAGACAATAACACTTTCATGCGGCTGGAGTATACTCGATTAATAGCACTCAACCAAACAAAAATGGGCCTTTGGAGTGATGCATGGAAAAACTGGGACTATTTAATCTCAAGCGACCCTTTGTGGACCAATTTATACGAAAATGATTATTCATTTGCCATAGAAACCGCCGAAAAAACAGGTAATTTAGACATTTTATACGAATTGAAAAAAAGGGCACGCAATTTGAATATTGTCCTACCACAGAACTAAACAATGAATACAAACCTCACCAAAACACGCAGCCAGATTTCTGTTTTGACAATGGTATTTTTTTTTCTCCCGTGTTGGGGGTTTTCCCAGTCTTTGGGTGACATGCCAACTATAAACCAAGCAACCCCAAAAATACCCATTGATCGTGACCCAGTGCGTTGGGAAAATGCCACGGCAAGGTATGACTTGAGGCTTGAACGAAATAACGAAAGCCTTGAGGGAGATCTTAGCATCAGAATGAAACGGGACAGTATTCTTTGGTTTAGTGTTCGTGCAGTAATGGGAATACAAATACTAAAAGGCGTCATGGTAAATGATACCTTAAAAGTTCTGGACTTATACAAAAAAAATTACTATGAATTACCCAAATCAACCCTCGCCAAAATGCTGGGTATTCCATTTGGGCTTCATGAATTTCAACAGCTTTTTTTGGGACAATCGTTCACAGATTCTGCCGATTCTTTTAGACAAAATTTGGGTGGTACAAGCTACTTGCGAAAAATTGATCGCATTACTATAGAAAGTACCGTTGGTAAATCTAAAACCCCTCAAGGAACTATGTTAATGCACATACTGCAATCCTTAATTGTTTCTGAAACACCTCCATCAAGTATCACGATTACCAATAGCGATTGGGCAGGTTTGGGATTCTTGGAACTCGGTGTCGCTGATTTTTCTCCACCGTCACAAATTCCGTATACAATTGATTTGGCCATCAAAAGTGAGCAAGAAAATGCACACCTAACAATGTCGTTAAAAACCCTTCATGGAGAAGCTATAACTTCGTATCCTTTCAGCGTAAGTAGTAACTACATTAAAGTGAATACAGACCAACCTTGAAGCATTTATTTATATTTTTTTTCATAGTGTTGGGACTCCATTGGACGCCCATTGCTGCTCAATCTAGAAAACAATTAGAGACCAGCAGAAAAAAAATGCAACGTGAGATTTCTGCGCAAAAAAAAATTCTCACTACCACCCAAAAAGAGAAAAAAAATACCCTGAACAAACTCAATTCCCTCAATCAAATCATTCACCAAAGGCAGGTTTTGATTCACGGTCTTGGAATCGAAATACGAACTGTAAACAATGAATTGATCCAAAAGCAAAAGTACAATGATAGTCTAAAGCGTGAATATGACCAGCAGAAATTAATACTGAATAAAACCCTTATAAAAGCATACAAAACTCGAAAGAGCGGGCGCGAGATATCGTTTATTTTTTCATCTCAATCTATTTCGCAAGCCATGAGAAGATGGAAATATTTAAAGAAAATATCAGGTTATCGTTCATTTCAGATTGCCACTATATTGGCTCAAGCCAACGAATTGGGAAAAATTATTACACAACTCGAATTTGTAAAACGCGAAAAGTCTGAATTGATGGGCGAAAATAAACAAGAGTCCAAGGAATTGGAAAAAGATAAATATTCCAAGCAAATACTCTTGGGAGAATTGAGTGGTAGGGAGAAAGAATTGCGTGAACACATTCGCGAAAACGAGCGCGCCATTTCAAAATTAAACAATGAAATAAGCCGCTTGATAGCCAAGGAAATTGATGCTGAACGAAAGCGACTGGCGAGAGCCGAGGCGAGCGCATCAAAAATAAAACCCGAAGAAAAACAAAAACCTTCCGGACAAAAAAATACAGTTGCCACCAAAGAGACGCTGCCAAAAGTTTCTTCAAAAATAATTGGTGGTTCGTTTTCAAAAAATATTGGATCATTGCCCTGGCCTCTCGAAAAAGGGTTTATATCACAAACTTTTGGAGTGCACGAACATCCAGATTTGGCAGGTATTACAACAGTAAATAACGGCATAGATATAACATCTCAAAAAGGCGCAATGGCCAGTGCAGTTTTTGAAGGTACTGTTAGTGCCATCCTTTCTATCCCGGGTCAGGGCCAGGCAGTATTGGTGAATCATGGGGAATATTTTACGGTTTATTCAAGACTTTCCTTGGTAGTCGTTCAAAAAGGACAACTCATTCGAACACAACAACACCTGGGAAAAGTTATGACAGACGAAGAAGGCCAGTCTATTTTACAATTTCAAGTGTGGCATGGCCAAGAAAAACAAAATCCCGAACGTTGGCTACGCAATCATTAAGCAAAGATAAAGTTCGTATCTTCGAAATATGAAAAACGTCGCTGTTATTGGAGCAGGTGTTATGGGTTCTGGCATTGCGCTTGCCTGCATTCAATCTGGATATCCAACCCTGCTTTTCGATATGCATACTGCTGCATTAGAAAACGGTTTACAGTATATCCAAGCCCAATTGCAGTTGTCGGTAGCCAAGGGAAAGTCATCACAAGAAATGACTGAAAAGGCTTTTTCATTGCTGAGAATTACCGAGAATAGAGAAGACGTAAAAGCCGAATTAATCATAGAAGCCATTCAAGAAAACATAGAAAGCAAACAAGAGTTATTTCTTTACCTGGAAAGTATTAATTCGTTGGACAGCATTTTTGCGACAAATACATCCAGCATTCCCATTACCCAGATAGCGGCCCCATTAAAACATGCCGAACGCATAATAGGAATCCACTTTTTTAATCCAGCGCACATCATGAAATTGGTAGAAATTGTCCCAGGCTATTCAACAGACCCCAAGATTACCCAACAATCTTTACTGTGGACAAAGTCGCTAGGGAAAACCGCAGTATTGGTCGCTGATTCACCCGGGTTTATTGTTAACCGAGTAGCCCGACACTATTATGTGGAATCTCTCAAGATTTTAGAAGAGAATGTGGCAGGAATTGAAAGCATTGATTTGCTAATGGAACAAACTGGATTTAAAATGGGTCCCTTTAAACTCATGGATCTTATTGGTGTAGATACAAATTTTGCGGTAACAAGTTCTCTATTCAAACAGTTTCATTTTGATACTAAATTTCAACCCAACCGTATCCAGCAACAAAAAGTCAATGCAGGGCACCACGGAAGAAAAACCAAGCGCGGTTTTTACCAATACCCATAACGCAAGACTGAGAAATTGTTGCAAAAAAAGGTCTATGCTTCAAAAAAAAATAAACGGAAGATATTACCCAATGGGTGTTTGGAGGAAGGCAATTATATTATGCCTTTCGTTGACAATTTTTGGCTCATCGTGTGACTCAAACCAGTCTGCTACAGAAAAAATTCCTATGGGTATTGTTTCCATCAACATTGACCTTAATCTTCCTTCCTACATGCATTTGATTAATCCCGGAAGCTATTCGTATTTTGAAGGTGGCATAAAAGGGGTTTTGGTGATTCACGATTACGATGACAATTGGTACGCCTTTGAAAGGGGTTGTGCCTTTGAGCCAACGAATGCCTGTTCAAAAATATGGGCTGATTCTATTTCAATTCAACTTCGTTGTGGAAGCCAGAATTCCAGTGGATTTCTACCTTGCTGCAAATCAAAATATACTTTTGGCGGTTATCCAACGGAAGGCGAAGCTCGCGGCCGATTAGGGCAATACACAATCCAACGTTCCGGCAATGCATTGAGCGTTTACAATTAATAACTTTGGATTTGACGCAGGATTTAGCCAAAGAAAAAAAATTTTTTTTAGACAAACTCTTTTTTTTGTGTGTCTCATCCCTATATTTGTCAACTTCACTGTCTTGTAACTAATTCAATACTATGCAAAAAAACTACTTTAAATCAACATTTTTCGCTACGATAGCATCTCTTTTTACTGCGCCTTTAATAGCGCAATCTCCAGGTACACACTCACTTGAGTTTAGTGGTGGACTTCGTGAGTATTTGGGTGATATGGGTTCTTCCGTCGGTTTCTCGAAAAGACCTGATTACCAAGGGGGACAAATCAACTTCGCTTATTACTTGAATCCAGCCTTGGATATGGTGAGTAACTTTAGTTTTGGAGATTTGGGATTTTCTCGCAAATGGTCTGATTGGAACCTGCGTACAGAATACCAATGGCAGTCTTTTCGAGCGAATATCATGGACCTCACAGTAGGTGCTCGTTACAAGTTTAACAACGGAAGCTTGCTTTCTGAAGATGCAAAAGTTGCACCTTACATTCAATTGGGTGTGGGTGGATTCTACGCACATAGCCAAACCAAATGGGGACCTGCTCCATATGTACAAGATGAATTTTATGCCGATGTAACCAAAAAGAAGTCTATGACTGATATCGGTGCTGCTGTTCAGGGTGCACTTGGAATTAATTTTTATATTTCTGAACGCATTGGTCTTCGCTACAGTTTTACAGCCACTTATACAATGAGTGATATGTGGGATGGCGCTTTTGGTGGCTCCCCTGATCCCGTGACTGTATATACCCACAAACTATGGCGTTCCAATGATCTTTGGGCACTGCATGCTCTGGGAGTTACCTATGCCATCGGAGAAGGCATGAGCTCAGGTCCGAAGAAGATGAAAGACGAAGACGAAGATGGTGTTCCTAACAAATATGACTTGTGTAAGAAAACAGAGGTTAAATATCGTCGCTATGTTGACAGCGTGGGTTGTCCCGCAGATTCCGATGGCGATGGCGTGCTTGATGCCGATGACAAATGCCCTGATGCAAAAGGAACTGTTGCCTTCAATGGTTGTCCTGATAGTGATGGTGATGGCATTCAAGATAAATTAGATGTTTGCCCAAATCAAGCAGGTGATGCAAAATTCAATGGCTGTCCTGATACGGATCAAGATGGTGTTTCAGACAATAATGACAAATGCCCAACCATTGCTGGTTTGCCCGCATTTGGTGGTTGCCCTGATACCGATAATGACGGTGTGGAAGATGCAAAAGACAAATGCCCAACATTGTTTGGCCTAATTGCCGGTGAAGGCTGCCCCGATTCTGACGGTGATGGTGTATTTAACAATACCGATAAATGTCCTGACGTCAAAGGTTCGATTGCAAACAAAGGTTGCCCTGAAATTGAAAAAGCTGTAATAGTAAAAATTGCTTTGGCAGCCAAAGGAATCAATTTTGAAACAGGAAAAGCTATTATTACGAATGAATCATTCAAGAGTCTGGATGATTTGGCTTTGTTGCTCAACAAATACCCAGGTTCAAGCGTTGAAATTCAGGGCAATACTGATAACATTGGTACCCCCGAATCAAACAAAAAACTAAGCACCGATCGCGCAGAGGCCGTTAAACGCTATCTCTCCGCTGGGGGTGTGGCTGAATCCCGTATGACGACTGTTGGATTTGGTCAAGAAATGCCTTTGGCCGACAATAAAACCAAGCAAGGACAAGCCAAAAATCGTCGTGTAGACTTTAAATTATTCTATTAATAATTTTTATCATTCAAAAAAAGCCACCCCTGAGGTGGCTTTTTTTGTGAAAGATTTTATACTGTATATTCAGTATTCTAAGAAATATTACTACCCTTAAATGGAACCCCACAGATTTTATGAATAGCCTTATCTTTGTGTGATGCAATTTTTAACAATAATGCGATTTTTTATTTTGGGTTTTTTTGTTGGATTCAATACTGTATTTGCGCAATTTTACGAAGAACAAAAACCTTTTTTGGATGATAAAAAATCCTCCATCGGAAATTCGCATCGCAGTCCAAAAAATAAAAATTATTGGAAACTTCGCAATGCCACATCAGACTATTGGCAGCAAGATGTATACTATACTATCAATGCGTCACTGGATGATTCTGCAGAAGTTCTATACGGAAATGAAAGTCTTACGTATTACAACAACTCACCCAACGAAATAACTGAGGTGTATTTTCATCTCTACCAGAATTCCGTTCAACCTGGATCACTCACCGACGAGCTCTATAAAAATAATAAAATACCCGTTTCCTTTGGACATTACGAAGCACAAAAAAAAGGAACCGAAATTTCGTATTTGGCTATCCAACATCCAGACGAAGAAACCCCGAGAGTGTTAAATAACTATACAACCCTTGCTACATCTTTTCAATTGGATTCCTCTAAAACTGCTGAAGCCGGTTTTATTGCAAGCGGACAAAAGAGCATTGGAAATACCTACTTGTATACCATCAACAATACCATCATGCGTGTTTTTTTACCCAAAATATTAAAATCTGGAGACAGTATTACATTTATAATTCGATTTAAAACGTATTTCGACCGCGGAACCATTCGCAGACGAATGAAAGTTTACAACCACCATGGCTATAAACACTTTAATGGCGTGCATTGGTACCCACGCATCGCTGTATATGATAAAAAATTTACCTGGGAAACGGCCCAACATTTAGAGAAAGAATTTTATGGGGATTTTGGTTCGTTTGATATACAACTTAGCCTTCCTGAACAATATATTGTTGAAGCAACCGGATTACTCGTAAATGAAAGTGTGGCCATGCCCAGCGAGTTGAGACGTAAACTTGATTTGTCAAATTTCAAAAATACCCCATTAAATGCTCAACCATCAGTGGTTATTCCTCCCTCATCCAAAAGGAAAATATGGCAATACCATGCCAACAATGTCCATGATTTTGCTTTTACTGCCGACCCAAGTTACCGCATAAGAGAAGTGGAATGGAATGGCATCAAGTGTATTGCTCTGGCACAAGAAAATAATGCCTCAGCTTGGCAACAAACTGCTCAATACACTGCCAATGTTATTGCAACGTATAGCCGTGACTTTGGGTTATACGAATATCCAAAAATTGTTTGCGCAGATGCTGCAGATGGAATGGAATATCCCATGATTACCCTCGATGGGGGTACCTATCCAGGCCACCAAGCCCTGATTGCGCATGAAGTTGGACACAATTGGTTCTTTGGCATGATTGGTTCCAACGAAACCTACCGTGCGGCATTAGACGAAGGGTTTACACAGTTTCTAACTGCATGGTGCATGCGAAAACTAAGCAAAGAAAAACAACCTGAGCTTCGGCGTGCTTTCATGGGGTATATGGACGATGCCATCGAGGGTAAAGATGAAATACTTGAAACCCATTCTGATGATTTTCATTCGGCAACGGGGCATGGCGGCGGTTATCGACACGTTTACTACAAAACAGCTACCATGCTGTATAATTTACAGTATTATTTGGGTGATTCACTCTTTTTGCAATGCATGCGCAACTATGTAAGTCAGTGGAAATTTAAGCACCCGTACATCGAGGATTTTCGAAATAGTATTACACAAAGCGCACAAACAGACCTGACTACTTTTTTTGATCAATGGTTTAATACAAAAAAATCTGCCGACTATGCCATTAAATCAGTTCGGGTTATTGGGCCAAATGCCAAATCTTTAAACCCAATTCAAAAATGGATACAAGATAAAAATACATCTAATAATCTGGGGTTTTACCGTGTTTCAATCCATCGAAAAGGAGAAATGATCATGCCTGTAGATTTAGAATTCTTGGTTGAAACAAATCAAACTGAGATTGATGAAAAAGGGGTACTTCGAAAAAAAATGATATTGTACCCCGTCACTATCCCCGTTTCCTATTTTCAAAAACAAGGAAGACTTAACCTCGATCCTTGGATTGGATGGGGTTCCATGCGAAAGACCTATACCTTTGATATTCAAATGCCGATGAAAGGAGAATTGCGGCAACTTTGGCTCGATCGCAGTGGGCGCTTGGCTGATATCAATCGAATAGACAATGTCTGGAAACACCGAAATGAAATTAGCTTGGATTTGGGAAACGGAAGTAATACAAACTATCTGGGTGTTTACCAATGGAAATGGAGACCCGATTTGCGTTATAATGGAACCAATGGGTTATTGGTGGGGGGCTTGATCAGTGGACAGTATGCGGGCCGAAAAAGACAATTTGAACTGGGTGCCTGGTATGCTCCCTCTAACAGTCATGCTGGATTTCTGCATGGGCAACAATTAAAACCCCACGAAGATGCCGTTCAACGTTTCCATTACCGCATGTCTTTCAATCACAAAACCATGGGCGGGGGTGATTATTTTGCACGCTCACTTTTTTACAATGGGGTATCCCTGAACGAAGTAGGTTGGAGAATGCGCGTTGGCTCTACCGAGTTTGGAATGAGTGGAAAAGCCACCAACAGAAGTTCACAGCTCCTGCGTAATTCTATCCCATTTAATGCATTCACCACAGATGCATATTTGCCCCAAACCCAGTCAGTTCCTGGATATATTAGCACACCTACCCGTTGGGGTAGAGAAAGTAATATTAACCTGTTGGTTCATATGCAGCACAACTATGTGGGTTGGATGCATTCTGGCTCCACAAGAATTGACCTTCGAATGCCTTCACCATGGAGTCAATCGCAATTTGGATTTATCAAAATGCAATGGAATCATTCGCAGGCCCTAGGTAAAACGCGGCTTAAAATCAGAACTTTTGCCTTTTTGGGTTCAGGCAAAAACCCCTCACCCGAATCTATATTATACCTTGATGGAGCAAATCCTGAAGAGGCCTTTGACCTTGAAATAGCGCGTGATTATGGAATGATTGACTTCCAAAGAAAATCGCTTATTTCCATTCCTGAAGCCTTTGGAAAACCCCAATATCTTATGGTTAATGGTGGACTTAATCTTCGGGGTTACAGCCAATATTTAGCGCCCCATTCTGTTAAGAAAGCCAATGGAGAGGATACTGTTCTGGCATTTTTTCGCGGCAATCAGGGAGCGTCTATCAATGCCACCTGGGATTTAAGTGGGTTATTTACATGGGTTCCAAGTCTTTCTATCATTGCCCTCAAGCCCTATTTGTTTGGAGATGTAGGAATAATAGGGCAACCTTTGAAAACCAATACCAACGGTAAAACTATTGTTACATCCGTTTACAGTGGTCTACTGGCAGATGCGGGTTTTGGTACTTCGCTCTCGATTCAAAATTGGGGACGGCTAACGAAACGTAAGGCGCTAAATGAGGCCAAACCAATCACCCTAAAATTTGATTTTCCACTTTGGATCAATGCGGTTCGAACAGGCGAAAAATACTTTCAATTGCGCTTCAGGATAAGCATTGATCAGGCATTTTAGTGCAAGAAAAATATAGACCTTTGGGAATTCCCATACCTTTGTAAAATTGGAAACACTTTGGAAACATACTACCAAAACCAACGATCCCCTCGCAAGAACATTTGGGATTTATCACAATGATATTGTCCATTATTTACGCCTTTCTGTAACACAAAAAATTCTCGACTACGAAATCATAAAAAATCCAAAAGAGCTTGAAAAAAACACGGTGTGGGTTTGCTTTGACCATCTGTTTCAGCTAGCCCCATCCCCTTTTTCACATTCCTTGATGCCCGGTTTAAAACAAGTAATTGTTCGCGAAATAACCGAAACCGTCTCCCTTCTTTTTGATCCATTTTCATCGAGCCCAAATCACAAGACTACTCTTCCATGCGGAAAAGTATCTATGCATCTTGCAGAAAGCCTATTTCACATCGGTCAATCACAAGCAAAACAAAAAGAATATGTTTTGTATTTATGGTACCATGAAAATACTGCCATTGTTTTCGCCTATAAAAACCAAAAATTACAATTTGCCAATGCTTTTAATACCAGTAATTTACAAGAAACACTCTACTGCGCATTGCTGCCTTTCAATGACCAAAAACTCAGCCAGACACAATTGGCATTGCTTGTTCATTGCAGCGCTAACCAACACGAGGCAACCAAACAGCTCTTCCACAAATTCATTCCACAGGCCGAAATTTCTGAGCCATCATTGCCATGGATTACTGAGAGCAATCCCCCTTTTTTACATATTGTAAGTCCCCTCATTCAATTGGCCTCATGCGCATCACCGGTGGTAGTCTAAAAAGTCGACCCATTCCCACCCATTTCGCCAAACACGTCCGACCTTCAACTGACAGGGTAAGAGAGTCGCTGCTTTCATTCTTGGCCATACAAAAAGGCATTGACGGTGCATCCATTCTCGACGCATTTTCTGGTTCCGGAATCATTGGTTTAGAATTCCTATCCCGCGGCGCATCCCAAGTAGTTAGCATTGATATCGACCGAAAAAATACCAAGCACCAGATGGCTATTTGCCAAACGTGGGACATAAAAAATTGGAAAATTATAGAAGGAAATGCCATTTCAACCCCAGCAATATTAAAAAAAAATGGGCTTTCTATTCCTGCGTTTGACATTGTTTTTGCAGATCCCCCCTATACTATGCCAAACATCCAAGCGCTGTATAACATATATATGCCCCTTCTTTTTGTAGGAGGGTGGTTAATTATAGAACACAAACCACAATTGATATTTCCCCAATTAGCCCATCTCAAAAAAGAATATGGAAGTACATCTATGACTATATTCGCCCGTGAGTAATTCAATACAATAAACGCAATATCCATTTCCATTGTAGACAAACCATTTCTTAAACCATGAGCAGAATTGCCGTTTTCCCTGGAACCTTTGACCCTATTACAGTTGGGCATGTAGATATTATCACCCGTGCGAGTTCCATGTTCGATAAAATTATTATTGCTGTTGGAGAAAATTCACAAAAGAAAACCCTATTTACATTAGCAGACCGCATCGGCTGGATCAATTTCACTTTTGACAAGCACCCAAAGATTGAGATTGCGGCTTATGAAGGTTTAACCGTCAATTTTTGCAAACAGGTAGGAGCCAATTTTTTATTGCGTGGCTTGAGAAACGGAAGTGACTTTGACTATGAATCACATATCGCTCAGTTAAACAAAACGCTCTGGAAGGATATAGAAACAGTATTTATAATGTGCAGTCCCGAATTGGGCTATATTAGCAGTAGTTTGGTTCGAGACCTTATCATTCACAAAGGAGACTTCACCCAATACCTTCCAAAAGGTGTTATCCCTCGGTTGTAATACTATTTTGGCTGTATAAACGTAACACATCGTGCACACTCTGGTAAGTATTAAATTCTGGTGTTTTAAACCACTCAAAATTGGCAAATTTTACCTCGCTGATTCCCTCTTCTACTTGGGGTTTAAGATTACCTTTTCCAAGGCTCTTCATCAAAAACCAATGTGTTTGTTTAAGCACTAGTTTGTCTTCTTCATAATACACATGGAACGTATTACAAATTTTATTGCTGATATTAATTTTACTAATTCCTGTCTCTTCCATAACCTCACGCAAAGCAGCTGTCTTTTGGTCTTCATCGCGCTCTATCTTTCCTTTTGGTAAATCCCAATACCCTTTTCTCTTTATTGTCAGCAACTGATTCTCTTTATTGAAAACCATTCCCCCTGCTGCCTGTACAACTGTAAAATCGTCCATAAACTGCCTTATGGTTGATTCTGGATCCGAACATATTAATGCAAAGTGAAGTGGTTTGCCATTGTGCTCAGATAAGAGTAAAATTTTGAAACTTTTTTGTAATTCATCGTCACCGATAAAATATAAATTATCCAAACCGCGAACTGCATCGGGAGAATCTGCTATCACAAGAGCACCATCGTTGAAATAGATTTTATAACTTTGTTTCTCCATGTCTAAAGAAGCCGCAAAATTAGCAAAATTTCTCCTTGAAATAAAAGCAGTAAAACTAAATCCCCACAATCCGTTCACCTGGACCTCAGGGATTTTGTCTCCGATATACTGCGACAATCGGATGGTACTATCATACCCCGAAATTAGAAATTTTGCTGCCGAAGAATTGGCAACCCTTGTCCAAACACATTTTCCCAATGCAACCCGAATCGCTGGTATTGCAACAGCAGGAATTGCCCATGGTATTCTTATCGCTGAAAAATTGGGTTTGCCATTTTGCTATGTTCGACCAGAGGCCAAAAAACATGGACTAAAAAACCAAGTCGAAGGCGAAATGAATCCTGGAGACAAGATCGTCATGGTCGAAGATTTAATTTCTACTGGAAAAAGTAGTATACAAGCCATGGACGGTGTGCAACATGCGGGTGCAAATGTTGTGGGAATTGTTGCCCTTTTCACCTATGGGTTTGCCCATGCAAAAGAACAATTCTCCAACGCCGGAGTGCCTGTATTCACCCTCACAGATTTGCCAATGCTAACCAAAGTTGCTATGGAAGAGGGCTATATTCGGGCTAGCGAATTATCAGCAATCCAGCAATTTGCTGAAAATCCCAGTAAATGGTCCGAAGAATTTAACAAGCTGTAATCAAAAATTCATTAAATTGCAAGACTAAATCTCACCATGAAAAAACATATCATCAGTATTTTACTTGCATTTTCTTTGCTGTTTCAACTCAAGGCCGACGAAGGCATGTGGCCACTAACGCTCTTGCAAAAAATCCAAGATCCTATGCAAGCGCGGGGCTTAAAATTGTCTGTTGATGATATATATGCAATAAACCACGCTTCCATGAAGGATGCCATCGTGCGTCTGATGACAAAACAAGGTAGAATGTTTTGCACGGGTGAAATCATTAGTAAAGAAGGGTTAATGCTCACAAATCACCATTGCGGATATGGAAGTATTCAAGAACTTTCATCCACAACCGACAACATTTTAAAAAATGGATTTTGGGCAGCAAATCACGAAACCGAACGACGCGCCAATTTTAATATTGGATTATTGCGGAAGATTCAAGACGTAGGTGATTTGGTTATGAACGGAATCAGCATCAACCAAAATGAGGCCACCCGATCCAAAGCAATTATGAGCCAAATTAATAAAACCAAAGAGGCCCTTATTGCTGGCTTGGGCGAAGAAAGAAATAATTATGTAGTGGAAATTTCCTCCTTCTATAACGGAAATCAATACATGGCCATGTTTTATGAGGTATACCGAGATATTCGTTTGGTGGGGGTGCCACCAGAAAGTGTTGGAAAATTTGGTGGCGAAACAGACAACTGGAGGTGGCCGCGCCACACCTGCGATTTTAGCATGTTTCGCATCTACGCAAATGCTTCCAATAAACCAGCAGATTTTACGCCAACCAATAAACCTTTTGCCCCAGAACACCACTTGCCCATCAGTTTGTCGGGTATGAAAACAGGTGATTATGCAATGATTATGGGCTATCCTGGCCGAACTACAAGGTATACTTATAGTGAAGGAATTAAATACCTTGGGAACAAGGAACGACCCATGCGGGTTCAATTAAGAAGAGATATTATGGACGTGTATGAGAAATACATGAAAACAAACGAAGGAACCCGTCTTATGTATTCTGACCGATTGGCTGGCATTGGCAACTACTGGAATAAATTCAATGGGGAAGCCCACGATTTGGCAAAAACAGGTGGGTTATACGATACACGAAAAGCAGCTGAACTAAAATTTGAACAATGGGTTCGCGATAACAAAAAAGATTCTGTTTATGGCGATGTAACTTCACTATACGACGAGGCATACCGCGCATTGAATAACTATGGCTTATACCCTGTCTACTTTCAAGATGGAATCAGCAATAGCCAAGCCATGACATTTGCATTGGGTGCTAAAGGATTGGCTGACGCCTTAAAACTCAATGCCAAAGACACAGCCATTGCAAAAAGTATGCTCAGAAACAATGAAGAATCTTTCAAAGACTTTGATGCCATTATAGAAGAAGAAGTTTTGGCAGTGATCTTAAAACACCTATACGAAGACTTAGATCCCACTATGCTTCCGGCTGAGCTTACTGCATTAATAACAAAGCACCACCGCAACTTTAAAGAAGCAGCAAAATTCCTATTTGCAAAGTCTTTGTTCACCAATAAAGCCCGATTGGCAAAGTTTTTGGCTGCCCCAACTGCCAAAAAAATTGAAAATGACCTATTGTACAAAATTACCGTGGGATATCTAACAAAATTACGTGTTGATATGAAACCAATATATGACGGTATCAATAGCAACTTAGAGCGCGCAAACCGACTATTTTTATCTGCGCAATTAGAAATGTTGCCTTCAGAAACTGCATTCGCTCCAGATGCAAATGGTACAATGCGTTTGAGTTATGGAACCATCAAGCCCTATAATGCTAGGGATGCTGTTTTCTATACCGACTTCACAACTGCCAAGGGTGTATTGGAAAAATTTAAACCCAGTGATTTTGAATTTGATGCCCCTGATCGTTTGATTTCATTGATTCGAAACAAAGACTATGGACAATATGCAGATACAGATGGTGAATTGCATACCTGCTTTCTTTCGGATAACGATATAACTGGTGGCAATAGTGGCAGCCCTGTTATCAATGCCAATGGCGCATTAATTGGAACTGCTTTCGATGGCAATTGGGAAGCCATTAGCTCTGATTTTGCCTTTTTACCCGAGGTACAAAGAACCATTAGTCTAGATGTTCGTTATACCCTTTTCATCGTTGACAAATTGGGTGGCGCAAAACATCTCATTGACGAAATGACACTTGTTCACGATTAATCTTCTATTGACTGGCCCTTGATTTACATTGGGCAATCTTATTTACCCCAGGCAGCCCTATCCAAACTGCGGTAATGAATGGCCTCGGCCAGGTGTTCAATGGCAATATCTTCACTATCTGCTAAATCTGCAATGGTCCTGCTAAGCTTCAAAATACGATCATACGCCCTTGCACTTAAACTCAATTTTTGCATAGCAGCTTTTAAAAGAACGTGGCCCGATTTGGGTAAAAGACAAATTTCGTGGACACGGTTATTGGGCAATTGGGCATTGCAATGAATTCCATTAAGCTCCCATAAAATGTAACGCGCCTCCTGAATTTTTCTTGCTTTTACAACACGATTGCGAATTACAGAACTTTTCTCTCCTGAATTAATCCGATTAATAATATCATCATACCCAACTGGACTTACCTCCACATGGATATCAATGCGATCTAATAAGGGGCCGCTGATCTTCGAAAGGTATTTGGAAACAGAACCAGGGGCACAGCAACATTCACGCTCTGGATGATTGTAATATCCACAAGGACAAGGATTCATACTTGCTAAGAGCATAAAGTTGGCTGGATATTCAACCGTTTGCTTTGCACGAGATATTACTATCTGTCGATTCTCCAATGGCTGACGCATTGCCTCCAACACCGAACGATGAAATTCCGGTAATTCGTCTAAAAATAAAACTCCATTGTGCGCCAGAGATATTTCCCCCGGCTGCGGATTGGCTCCTCCACCAACAAGGGCTATATCAGATATGGTATGATGTGGCGAACGAAAGACCCTGCGTGAAATAAACGATGCTTGGACACCCAGCTTTCCGGCTACAGAATGAATTTTGGCTGTTTCCAATGCCTCATACAAACCCATTGGCGGAAGAATAGAAGGGGTCCGTTTTGCCAGCATCGTTTTGCCTGAACCTGGCGGTCCAATCAAAATTGTATTATGCCCTCCTGCACAAGCAATTTCCAGCGCTCTTTTAACACCTTCTTGACCCTGAACATCTGCAAAATCTACATCAAAGTCATCGTCTGTTATCACGAATTCTGCACTTGTATTTATCTCGACTCGTTCTAACTCACCACGTCCCGCTAAAAATGAAGCTACCTCTAATAAAGTAGAGGCTCCATAAACAATTAATTCGTTTACAATCGCTGCTTCCCGAACATTACTCTTTGGCAAAATAATCCCCTTAAACCCTTCTTTTTTGGCTTGGATTGCTATAGGCAAAGCCCCGCGAATTGGAAGAATTTTTCCATCTAATCCCAACTCACCCATTATTATAAACTCTTTCAATTTGCGTTCAGAGATTTGAAAACTCATGGCCAACATGGCCAATGCCATTGGTAAATCGTACCCAGTTCCCTCCTTTCGCATGTCGGCTGGGGATAAATTAATGATTTGTTTTTGCCTGATAGGCTCAAATCCTGAGTTCTTTATTGCGGCCTCACAACGAAACAGACTCTCCCTCACTGAGTGATCTGGTAATCCAATAACATAGGTTAAGCCACCCTCCCCGGTTAAAGACATAGTGCTTGCCTCTACCGTAATTGTTGTTGCCTCAACACCCTGCAGCGCCGATGCATATCCTTTCACTACCATACCTGTTTTTTTTATTACCTCAACCTAAATATATTGAGAACTCTCCTGTTTCCTTACTCTCTTCAATCTGGTTTTACACTGCTTATTCAACCTAAAACTTACAATATAAGGGGCCCTTTTTGTATTTTCACCCCCACGTCCTGAATACCTGATAACGATTCCTCCCGCATATTTTGCACTATCGAAATCTGATAGACACCAGCTTTCAATTTTATCTTGGGTATAATGGGCTTTTCATATGCAATTAAATTTGACATACCAACACCAAGCCACCTACCTGTTTGGTCAGCAATTTCTATCGAAAATTGTTCTTTTTGATTCCAACCATTGCCTTCTATGGTATAAATCATCCAAATATTGCTGTAAGCATACTTTCCCGTAATGCGCAATCCCGTCGAAATTGTGTAAAAACAAGTTGTATCGTCTATTGTGAATGTGAATTTCTTGCCATCCTTCCAATTCCATGCACCATTTTCGATGGCCTGAAAATCTTCTGCAATCAAATCCTCAGGAACGGAGCAAGACGGAATAAACACAATAAAAATAAGCAGCAATACACCACATTTTTGCAATAGCGTCGACTTTATAGGTTGTTTCATTCGTTGTATTTTCGTTGTTTCATTAGTAATGCTTTCACATTTAATTCCGCTCCAAATAAAAATTGCACTTCTGAATACATACTATACAAAGATAATTCGGAGTCTTGGTGATCAAGTAGAGGCTTTATTCTGACCAAATCTTTCCTGGTAGTTACAATACAAATCCGTTGATTTTTTTCTGTCAATATTTCTTGTATTTCTTTACGCCATTGAATAATGTCTGCAACCTTAAATACATAGTGATCTCTATAGATAATGTGTTTGATGACCTGAAAGGATTGTAAACCAACAAGAACCCTGTGGGGGTCTGCAACCCCTGTTACCAATATAATCTGTGAGCCGGGTTCTATGAAATTCCCCGAGAGGTAATGCCTAGGAACAGAACTTCTATAATGCGCAAAATATATATTTTCGGGATTAAACGATTTAGAAGGATTTACAATGGACTGCTTGCGAATATCCGAAAGCAAAGAATGTTTCCATTGCTCTGCCTTTTCCAATGAAAGATTCGCATCGCAATGGGTGGCAATAATGATGTCGGCATACTGAATCGCAGCGGGAAATTCACGAAGATTGCCTGCAGGTAAAGGCCAATCCTTGGTAAATGGATTGCTAAAATGTGTTAATACAATATATCCTGTGGCTTCCAATTGAAGATGTTGGAAACCATCGTCCAACAAAACCATATTTAATGAAGGCACATCCATGAGCATCTGATTTAGTCCTTTGACCCGGTTTTCACAAACAGCGATATTTATGCCATCGCTTACATTGTAAAACATCTCAAGTGGCTCATCGCCAACCTGATGAGCAGTACTGCCCTGGTCAACCCATCTAAATCCGCGGGAAGAACGACCATAACCCCGAGATAGAATGCCTATTGACTGGGGTTTTAGGTTTGGTTCATCTTCTAATAACAATTTGATCACCGCCATTACCATGGGCGTTTTCCCGACACCTCCAACATTGATATTGCCAATCACCCAATTTGTAACTGCCCCCTTCTTTCGCAGACTTAATATTGAAAAAAAACGCCTGCGTAAGCCTGTAATTATACCCCATAACAATCCCAGGGGCCAAAGCAATATGCATCTTATCTTATTCACTTATTCCAATTCTACTTCCTGTCCTTTTTCTGGGCTTAGCACCCTGCAATGTCTGATATCTGAAGACAACATTTCCATTTGGGGCAGACCACCATGTACCAAAAAAATGGTTTTTAAACTACCTGTATTGGATTTAGAAAAATACCCCAGTAACTGATCATGATCTGGGTGGGCACTGAATACATCTGTACGCTTAATTGATGCCCGAACTGGTCTGGGTTTGTGGTTAATTTCAACGAAATCCTGTCCCTGAAGCAATCGATCACCCAAAGTTCCAGCCGCACAGTAACCTGCAATCAAAATAGTATTGTTCGGATGACCTACATTGTTTCTTACATGCATTTGAATTCTGCCTCCTTCTACCATTCCCGCTGCTGAGATAATCACACAAGGTTCATCGATTACGCTCAAAATTTCGCTTTCTTTTTCATCCTCAATGACATGCAACAAAGGAAATTCAAATAAATTGCCGTATTTATTGAAAAATTCTTGGGCTTCTTGATTCAAAAAATTGAGATTGTGCTGATAGACCTTGGTACTTCGGATAGCCAGTGGGCTATCTGTAAAAACCTTTATTTCTGGAAGCCTACCTTGACGGTATAATTGATTCAAAGTGAAAATAATGGCTTGTGTTCTCCCAACGCTAAATGCAGGAATTACCAATTTCCCGCCACGATTTACACACGTTTCTTTAATTTCGTCAAGCATAATATCTTCTGCGTTGTTAGAAGAAATACTGTGCTTTCTGCCACCATAAGTGCTCTCAGAAACCAAATAATCAAGGCCTTGCATAGGCAATGGATCTGAAACCAATTTTGAATTCATATTTCCCAAATCACCTGTAAAACCAATTACTTTTTTATTATTTCCTTCCGTTACGGTAAACCGAATACTGGCCGCACCAAGAATATGGCCAGATTCATGCAAGCTGATGCCTAATTCTTCATTAAATTGGTATTCCTCTCCGTACTTCAATGAATAAGACATGGCCAACATTTCGGTGATATGACGTTTGTTATACAGTGTTTTTACCTCAGGTGACTGCCCTTTTTTATTTTTTTTACCTGACTGATTCCAGGTAAACCGTTGCTTTGTTGCCATTTCCATTCTCTGAATATTTAGACTGTCGTGCAATAAAAAATCACTCAATTCAAAAGTCGGCTCAGTGCCAATAATCGTTCCTTGAAAGCCCTGACGAACCAAATTGGGAATGTTTCCTGAGTGATCAATATGGGCATGGGTCAGTACCAATAAATGCACTGATTTTGGATCAAAGGGAAAATGCGCATTCCGTTCTTCAAATTCTTTTCGCTTTTCATAATCCAACCCACAATCAATTAAAACCCTTGTCCCGCCTGGCAAATCAAGTAAATGCATACTTCCTGTAACCTGTCTAGCGGCTCCCCAAAATGTAATTTTCATAGCACAAAATTACAACCCCGAAAGGGTTCTATTTTCCTTTCTTATCAACGACATACAAATATGTTTATACATTTAAAAATCCGAATTAATTCCTGAATATACAGACTTTTTTTCCTTGGGGTTTTCCCTGTTCATCCCACCAACGCAATATGTAAATTCCATCTGAAAGAGCATAATGCCAATCATCAATTTCTATTTTGCGATTATAATACTTGAGCCATTTCCCTTGGATTGAAAAAACATCAAAGTTCATTGGCAATAGATTTTCAATGCCTTTCATAATGCTAATGGCCCCAATGTCCCCAATTACGCGGTCATCATAAAAGTTGTCTATACCTGACATCTTCAAGCCATTACTCAAGCTATTATTCGGATTAAAACAAGCCGTAAATATGGTTTTTGAAAGCTTTCCTGCAATATTAACCCCTAAAAATTTACCTCCAACACCATAATAACCCAGATTTACAAACTTTGCCTGTAGAGAATCGATCGAAAATTTTGCATTTGTTGGTTGCCAATGATTTTCACCGATTGATAATAATTGTCTTGATTTTGACCACATTGTATTGTTGGTATCAAGATTCAATCCGCCCGCAATTTGAATTTTTGATCCTTGTTTTCCATTAGACAAAATAAAATTATTGTGTCCATTTAGGAATAATCTCGATTGTTCCAGCAAGATTGCGTATTTGTCTGAATGGGCGAATGTATTGCTACCACTGATAATGGTGTCATGACCCAATAATAGTTTTGAGCCAGCACCCATTACCAAATTTCCATTGTTTATTTCTATGCCAGTGCCATTATATCCAAAAACACAACACCCAATTGCCAAGAGTCTATCAGAACACTTTATGGCTTTTGCGTTGCGAAAAAAATCACTACCCCCCACAAAAACACCACTTTTTTTACTGCCCCAAGGTTGAATTGCTATACCCACAGTTTCGCTATTAAAGAAATCTGTATTAATAACGCTGTCTATTTCCTCCCCCCCACTGAGTTCCAATCCAACAATATTGTTTTTAAATCGAGAATCGCTTACTGTAAAGCCTCCATTATTTATAGATAGGGCTGTTCCACAACCGGTGAATAAGAGTTTGTTGAGTTTTATGATTTTGACCGAATCCAGTATGCGTATTCCATTGAACAAATTGACAAAATCGCTTCTTTCTAAATTAATATTTCCTCTCTCAAACACGATTCCGTCAACACCTGTTTTTGCCCATTCAGTTGGTGATACCCTTGAATCTACCATACTCAAATAACCAGCCATTCTCCATTCAGAGTGATTGCCCATGTGAATAGACGCGCGTTCTAATACTACCCTATTAATTACATCAATTGTTGTTATTTTTCCTTCAATTTGCAATACAGGGGAGGTGTTTTTATCGTTTCCCTTTACCTTTAGTGTCGCATTATCAGCTCCACTAATCGAAAATAATCCATACCCTTTGCCAATATTACTCCATTTCATTAAGCCCGTAGAGAATCCTGAATCCGCAATACAATTTATCACAGTATTCGAATCAAGAATGAGTTTGCCTTTGATGTGCAACATTGCTCCCAAACCATTCAAACGAATATTTACATTTTTCCCCAAATGAATAATAGCGCCCTCTTCAATTATAACAGATGTCCCTTCACCAATAATAAAATTACTGCCATCCATCAAATTCAACTCCGCACCACTAGAAACTATTAATTTAGAACATTTGGCTTTTAATTGCAAAAGGCCTCCCTTTTCAATTAACAGTTGCGCTGATTTTGTAAGTCGTAGCGTTGTTATTTGTTTTCCCTCACTTCCCGAGCCTATTTCTATTTTTGCTCCGTTTTTTACACAAACGGTAGATGGTGTGCAGGTGCCTATATAAAAATCACGGTTTTTCAATCTAACAAGTGTAACAGAGTCTTCATTCGATACAGTAGGTGAACCAGACCAATCATTAATTTTAAGAACTCCACCATCAAAAACCGTTACATTTTCTAAAAAACGATCGCGCAAGCCTCCAAAAAAAACTGTATTTTTTATTTCTGTTAACCCCGCTCTGGTCAATTGCAGTATCTGTTGTAACAACCAATGTGTATTGCCAAATTTGGATGAATCAAAAAATACATGGTCTTGATTTTTAGATTGCGAAAAATATGCGTCAAAGGGGGTGGAATACAGTTGTTGCCATCCACTACCAACTTGTGTTTTTAAGGGTAAACGCCAATTTTTTTCACCGTCTTTTATATTTAGCGCACTCCATGTAGGCACAAAACTTGTTTTTTTACAAAATAATTTGCTTTCAACAAAACTCTGTGCCAATTGACTAAGATCTCCAATTTGAGCCAACCCAGAACTACTTGAACCTGGTAAAAAGTCATAGCCCAAACTTTTCGAATCGACATACCATGTTTTGTCTTTTTTGATATTTGATTCAAAAACAGCAACGGCTTTTTTAGACTCACGACCGGAGACCAATGTTGTTGCATGGCAAAAAAGTTTTGCATCCATCGTTGGGATCAGAAGTGCTGCCAAAACCAGCCATTTAATCCCCGTTTCTTCTGCAAGAGATGTCAATTTTTGTTTAAGCCCATCCCTAAACTTAAACTGGGCCATCAAATCGCCTGGAACCAAATCCATACCATCTATTTTGGAATGTACTTTAGACATATCACTGCCATTGACAATTGCCAATTTATAAGGAATTATAGGAAACAATTGCAGTGATGGGTTGGATAAAAATTGAACATATTGGTTATGAGGTTTGTCGATTTGGGTGTAATGCATAAAGAGTGTCTGCTTGCTTGCTGGACGATCTAACATACGCACTTTTATGTCCTTTGTTAAGCCTAAAAAGTCGCTAAAATATGACATTGTAGCCTGTAAAGACATTGGAATATTTGCACCTAAAAACGGCGTATCAAATGCAGTAAAACTGCGAATACACATTGCGTTTGAGTCTGATTCAAGTAACGTTAAGGCAGTTCTCGCAACAAGACCTCCCATACTTGCTCCCAATACATGTATTTCTTTACCGCACAGTCGATTTGAAATTTTTTTGAGGACTTCCGCAACGACAACGGCATTGTTTTCTATGTAATCTGCTCCATCCCAAAAATCGACATACACAATATCAAATCCCGAATCCAAATACATTCTAATTATCTCTGGAGTAAATTGAATAGCAGGCCAGTCTTCCCAAAATTTACCATCTACATTCCATTGTTTCCCTTTTAATAAGTCCAAATACCCTGTATTTCCGCATTTCCCATCCCTGTAACCTGTTGGATGGGCTTTATAACCAAAATCAATGCCCTCAACAAAAACTATCGGCCGCCGCAAACAGGTATTTGGACTGCCATCTGCATCTTCATTTAAGCCGAAATGAATCGTGATGTGCGCTCCAGAATTTGTCCATTGTCCATTGGCACCCATAAAATTATGAGACACATCAAATTGCTCTATCGGTTGATTGAATAATACCTTTTCCCATTCATGCTCATTAAAGTGAATATTGATAATCGACCAAGAAAATAGCCTTGCCATTCCGAATGAAAATGACACAGGAGGATTTATTTTGAGGAATCTATAATTTGCCTGCTCTGCCTCGAGCCATATATGACAAAGGTTGAGTCCTTTCTGAATACCCTTAAGTGCCACTACTTGATTCATTATCAAGGGTGTTTCATTTCCATTCACAGTAATGCCAATCTGTATATTGGAATCCAAAAAGTGATTGCCAAAAATAAAACGCGAGTCCAAAACAACCCTTGTGTAGTTTGCACTCCACCGCAAACTCATCGGAGTTGCCATAAAAATATTGTGGCGGTTAAAATCCGACTTAACCAGAACCCTTCTTTCCTCCAACATGGCGCTATCCTGATTTACTGTATATCCGTCTCCCAGCCAAAAAGAGTCTGAAAGTTCATCGCATTGTGCATCTACAAGCAGAATGGGAACGATACCTTTTTTTAGGTATTCATGGGTCCAAACCAGCAAACTATCCCATTGGTTGGGATCGGGTCTTTCTTGCACTTTGGCATATTCCAAAATCCTCAAAAGTTCCTCTGCATTATCTAAAACGATTGTATCACTTCCAATACCTCCCGTATATTTTTCAATATCAAGTTGGGGACAGCTAATATCCAATAAACGATTGATCGGTGCTTTTGCTAAGTTCAATCCACGGAAATATCCCTGGTAATTCTTCATAAAAGTTTGGGCGTGAATCTGCGAACCCAACACCAGTAAAATGAAAAGTATTTTTTGTTTCATACCCAGATCCTCCAAATATTATGTTGCGCCGCCGGAAAGCGAATTTCAACCCACAATGCTTTGTTATACCCAACGTTAAAATTTCCCGGACTACTATCAGGACAAGAAAAATACCTCCCATCCCGGTTCACCCATACATCACTGTTTTTAATTTGCTTTTCCATCATTTCATATTTTTAAATTGTCCCAACAAAAATGGAGGTGACGCTTCTTTGATCACTGTCAATTATTCCCAATACTCGGCACCCAAAAAATTAATATTTGTAATTTTTGCAATTTCCTTGGGTGTTTCAGCCCATTTTGTTGTGTTAATCAAAAACCATTTTAAAATCAAAATTTATGCGAATGATCGACACATTTACCCAACTGCTTCACCAGAAAACAAAACAACAAGGAATGAAAACTGCGAATATCGTTGCTGATATTCTGTGCATCTCACAAGACTCGGCCTATCGCCGAATTCGCAACCCACTATCATTAAGGGCTGATGAATTAATGAAACTGGCAAAAGAATTTAATATTGATCTAAATACACTTGTCAATATGGGTCATAACTGGTTTCAAGGGGAGTTTAAATCTATAAATAGTACCTATACAACCCACCACTATTATGCAGATTTAAAACATTACATGCAAAAAGCCATCGAACGGCCCAATAGTTTTATATCTATCGGTGCAAGAGAAATCCCCTTGTTTTACAATTTTTGGTTTCCCGCATTGGCTTCGTTCAAGGCCTTTATTTGGAGCCGCGATTTCTTGGGTAATCCAACGCTCAGAAACAGTCCTTTTCACGCAGGCATAATGCCTGAGGAAAAGAATTTCGAATCCTTAAGTACACAGTATATGAATATTGCGAGTGAAGAAATTTGGAGCTACGAAACCCTGTTTAGCACCTTGTATCAAATCAAACACTATAAAGAATGCGGATTGTTTGCAAATGAAAATGAATACAAAGCGGTACTTGATGAGTATGATTTATTGATTGATCATATCCACGAACAAGCAGAAAAAGGTAAAAAACTTCATCCCTATCAACCGCATATCCAAGGAGCCGATTATCATTTGTATTTTACACCCTTAGTAAACAATGACAATACATTCATTGTAAAAACCATTCGCGACAGCGTGGCATTAATTTGTTCTCAAATGAATGGTGTGTTGATTAGCGATTGCGAACACTGGGTAAATTCTGCACACCATTGGTTGGAAACATGCAAAACCAATGGGACTTTATTAAGTGTAACTGGCAGTGGCCCTCGAAATCGCTTTTTGCGACAAGAATATTATGGTAAGAAGAAATTGTTGGGGCTAAACCAGTAAGGTGATTCAGACTTATTCGAGGTTAAAAACAATATTGTCTATAAGGCGAACAGTTCCAATATAACCTGCGAAAACCAATGCATGTTGCGAATTGGTATCCAATAAGGAGGCATTTTCTAAAGTTGGTAAATGAACCCAATTCAAATATTCGGTTACAATTCCCTTGGATTTTAGATGGGCAATTTGGGTGCGTCGATCAGCATGAAAATTCTGAATATTTCCTCGAAGTGCAAAAAGAGATTTCGATATTTCAGCAGCGTTTTTTCTATCGTCAACAGACAAAAGAGTATTTCTAGAGCTCATCGCCAATCCCGATTCTTCCCTATGTGTTGGAACCATGTGGAAGCAAATATCTTGAAACTCTTGGTCGAGCAATTGACGAACTACCAGGCATTGCTGTAAATCTTTTTGTCCGAAATACACCGAATTGGGCTTGATAAATAAAAATAATCGAAATAAAACCTGAATTACGCCATTAAAATGACTGGGCCGATATTTGCCCTCAAATCGCTCGCCTAAATCGTGTAAATCAACTTGAATATCTTGAATACCCGCATTGTATAATTCATCATGACTCGGAATAAGAACTGCGTTTGTTCCCGCATTTTCCAAAGCCAGTAAATCGGACTCTATCGTTCGTGGATAATTTTTTAAATCCTCTATATTGTTGAATTGTAAAGGATTAATAAATATACTAACCAATGTAAACGCTCCATTTTTTTGCGCTGCCTTCACGAGTGCACAATGGCCTTCGTGCAAAGCACCCATAGTTGGAATAAAGGCAATCGGCTTACACAAAATATTCTCTTTTGTAAAATCTAACTCTTTGAGACTTTGAATAAGCTTCATATTTATTGACAAAACGCTGGAGCAAATAACGATTTTTTCAATGTTCTTCAAAAATTGTTATTTCAAATTCCAATTTTTTTATTATACTTTTGTAGTCTTTTTCTACACATAGACCACCAAAATTATGACTCAAACCAAAAAACGTGTTCTGTTTGTAAGTTCAGAAATGTCTCCCTTTTTAGAGACCTCCCCTTTGGCAACCATTGCCAGGATGTTGCCCCAAGCTTTGCAAGAACAAGACAATGAAATTCGAATTCTTGTTCCGCGATTTGGTGTTATAAATGAGCGAAGAAATCGACTTCACGAAGTTGTTCGCCTCTCCGGAATCAATATTTCTATCGATGACAATGACAATCCGCTGGTCATCAAGGTTGCGTCTATACCCCAAACCAAGATGCAAGTCTATTTCCTAGACAACGAAGACTACTTTCACCGCAAACATGTTTTTCGGGATGACAAGGGAAAATTATTCGATGACAACGACGAACGAACCATTTTTTTCTGCAAAGGGGTATTAGAAACCGTAAAAAAATTGGGCTGGTCTCCTGAAATTATTCACTGCCAAGGTTGGATGACCAGTTTGATTCCTGTTTACTTGAAAACACTGTATAAAGATGAACCTGTTTTTAGAAATACAAAGATTGTTTTTAGTGTGTATTGTGACCAAGATAAGGTTACGCTTGGAAACGATTTCTCACGTAAAGCAGGTCTGAATGTAATAGAAGTTAGTTTTGGTGAAGCGAGTGTTGATGACATGAATATTGGTGCAGTTAAACATTCAGATGCGATTGTAACAGCAAGTGAAGAAGCTCACCGGGTTGTTGAAGAGCACTTAGAAAACAAAATCGTAATGCGCCACAGTGATGACAATACCGCCTCACAATATACCAGCTTATACGAACGCCTTTTAACTTGTTAAATCAGTGTTTGTTCGAATTGCCCCTTTTTTAATAGTGCTATTTGTAGGTCTTATTTCTTGCACCAAAGAAAATGGCAATATTGTTATATCAGGTCAAAATCAAAAAGACAAGCTTTCGCTATTTCGCACCGATACCTTGTCGCTGATAACCCGAACCATCAGGGAAGATTCATTGCCCGGAAACAACCTCAGTTACGCTCTTCTTGGAGAATTAAACGATCCAGTCTTGGGGAAAAGCAAAGCCAGTTTATTCGCAAAAATGAACATCATTGAACCCGAAAACAATTTTCCGAATACCCGCGAACCCGACTCTGCCATACTCTATATTCCCCTTGTAGAGGGTATGAATTTTTACGGAAATCGTGGTTCTTCACAACATCTTAGAATTTATCCCCTAAACGAAACAATCACCGCAAGCAATGTTTATTATCAAAACCAAACTGTTCAATACCATCAAAACAATGTATCAGATTATTTCGGAAGCCTATACCTTCAAAAGATTGATTCCATTGGTTATCGAAAAACCAAAATAGCACTAAAACAGGGATTGATTGTGAAATTGAGTAAAGCGTTTGCGCGGTCACTGATGCAAATGCCTGCAGAAGCATATAAAAACAATGAAGGCCTGGCCAAATATTTCAAAGGGATTGCCATTATACCAGAAAATGATGAATTGCTCCCAGGAGAGGGTGGACACGCTGTCTTTGACATCACCAATACCCAATCGATCAACTCACGTGCCAAAATTCTGTTATATTACAATGACACATCCACATTTGTATTCGGATTTGATGGAAAATCTGCCTCTGTAAACAATGGACAAACGGGTCCCTATCCTCCAAAAATTGTTGAACAACTCTTAAACCCAAAGGGCCACTTCAAAACCACCTATGTTCAGGCATTGTGTGGACTAAAAACACAAATAGAAATCCCCTATTTATTGAATTTAATTAATCAAGGAAATATTGGAGTTAATAACGCCGAATTGTATTTATATACCAACAATATCAGAAATGCAACCTATTTTGCCCCCCCGCGTATGAACATTTTTCAACCAAATTCGAAAACCGGAAAACGAAATAAATTCATTGCAGATGCATTAGAATCTCTTGGCAGTTTTGGAGGTATTTACAATGAAACTGGCCACTACTACAAATTTGTAATTACCCGCCATTTGCAAAATGTCCTAAATGCCAAAGCGTTTAATGGTGAAGATATTAATTATGGATTGTTTTTTGCTTTACCAAGTGATAACCCTGTAATTGGGGCAAGAACAGGTATCGATCATACAAAAACACGGTTAATCATTACCTATACAAAACCGAATTAACACCAAATTGTTTCTACACTATGGGAAACCGAAATCCATACCAATTGGTCAGTAGAGAATGGCAACCAGAAGATACCCATTTCGTTGTGAATGATGTGGTTATTGGCAAAGATTTGATGATGATTGCAGGACCGTGTGCTGTGGAAAATCGAGAACAAATTTTTACGATTAGCGAGTACTTGTCTAAATTTAATATCAAATTCCTTCGGGGCGGAGCATATAAGCCACGAACAAGTCCCTATTCATTTCAAGGATTAAAAACAGAAGGCTTGCAATTGTTGAGAGAGGCCGCAGATAAATATAACATGGCGGTAGTTTCTGAAATTATGGGCAACGAAAAAATAGAAGAACTTTGCGACTATGCTGACATATTGCAAGTAGGTACTCGCAATATGCAAAATTACACATTGTTAAAAGCATTGGGAAAAATAAAGAAGCCTATATTATTAAAGCGCGGAATGATGAGCACCATTGAGGAATGGTTATTGGCAGCAGAATATATAATGAGTAGTGGCAACGAAAAAATCATTTTGTGCGAAAGGGGAATTAGAACATTTGAAAATTCTACAAGAAATACCTTGGATATTTCAGCGGTTCCTTTGTTAAAATTATTGAGCCATTTGCCTGTAATCATTGATCCGAGCCAGGGAACAGGTATGCGTGAATTGGTGACTCCGATTTCTTCAGCCGCCATTGCCGCTGGTGCAGATGGGTTAATTATTGAGGTTCACAATCAGCCCAATGAAGCACTGAGTGATGGCGACCAAAGTTTGTACTTGGACCAATTTAGCGATTTACTTCCCCTTTTGAAAAAACAAGCAGCTTTTCGAAATAAACGCTTTGATTATGACCGCGTATCCAAGCTTTCCCCGTTAAAAAACGATTTGGTTTAACTGTATGGAATCCACGCCAGAAACCCTATTGGTGTAAATCAACGGTAATTAAAAGCAAGCTGTTTTTCTGATCCTATATTTTTGGGTTTTGGTTCGGGCCGTTTCTACTCGCGAAGTATTTACTTTTATACCATGGAACCGCATCAAATTTTTGATAACACTAGTTCCATTTCAAACAGTGGTTTGGTTTTAGGATCTCTGACCATGGCGTCCAATTGATACTTTTAAAATACGCGTTTTGTTAAATACCTCTTTTCAATACCCAAAATGGTGCATTGTGGGCATTGAATTTTTTGTAAAATGCCGCCACACTTTCAATACTGCTTCCTTCAAAGTCTAAGACCATATTCTGGTTTTTATAGGATTGAATTACATGGTTTATAATGCCGTGCATAATACCCAAGGTTTTGCCTTTCAGGGTGGGTCCTGCACAGACATAATGCAAATAACCCGGTTCGTTTTTATTGCCCTGAGTACTCAGAAAAATTGCAGCACCCAACAGGTCATCATTTTCAGAGTGCGCCGATAAGGTAAACGCATTTAATTCGGTTTTTTGACAAGCCAGTGCAAAGATATCATAGGTTTTTTGACTGATATCCGGGTTCAAGTGACCCCAAGCGGAACGATACGTTTGAATCACTTCATGGTATGCAATTGTGTTTTTTGTGTACCGAATTTCCATTGATTCGAGTGCTTTGATATTTTTCTGGGCGTCTTTGTTGAATGGCTTAACGAGCCAAAGCGGCAGTATGAAATTGTCTTTTTGCTGCAATACCCCCCGCTGTAAAAATTGCTTTATACATGATAACAAAAACATCCTATTGGGTTTTGGAGGATTAAAAATTGCATTCCCATCCACACCGCTTGGTTTATCTTTAATCGCAAAATAGGGATTCAGTTGCAACCTTACCCGAATAAATCGCCAGGGAATTCTTTTAATAAATGCCTGAGTGCCTATGTGTTCATCATTGCCAAATGCGCCTAGTTGCTGACAAAAAGGAGGCTGCACGATATATTGAAGACCCCATTTTTTTTTGATAGGAAGCGGAAATACTGCCTCATAGTCTCCATAAATTAGGGCGTCCCATTTTCCATTGCATACTACATCCAAATAATTGCTGTGGGCATAGGCCAAATGTGGCTTTCCGGCTGAAATACAGAGATTCCATTTGTCTTTGTTTATGAAGTTATGGGATACATAACAAATTTTTTTGTCTCCCTGTTTCATGGTTCCAACCATTTATTTATTACCGAACCCCAACCTTTCCAAGGAAAACAATCTGCGACCGATTCATTGTGGAAAATAAAACAAAAATCCCCTCCCAATGCGTGAATAGATGTTTTTAATTTTTCTCCCAACGCAATCGATTCATGGGGGCTTAAACGCAAGTATAATTTGCAGGTAACATCCATAATACAAAAAGGGTGAACCAGCATCTTTGTAGATTTTTCTGCCACTAAGTCATACCAAGAAAAAGGAAAACTGGTACCCGCCCGAAAACCTACGGCGTCGGGATAACCCATACTCCAGTCGTGCTCAATGCCGAGCTGGTTTAGCTTGCGATAGCTTGAAGGAAAGTGAAGATTGATATAATGTAATCTTGCGTGCAGTACTTTTTTCCCAGTATATCGGGTTAAATAATCAAGCTCTTTTCCCCAAACCTCATCTGGGTTTGAATGTTCTGTTGGGACTTGATATGAGGGATGTAATCCAGTAGCATTGGCTCCAAGGACCTTGACAGCGCCTAAAATGGAGCTTGCCAAATGCTTGTTATCCAAAGAGATTTGTTTGTTGATCTGAGTGCGTTTATTGCTGAGTAAAAAAAACACCTTGCTGTTATTGCTTTCAGCCAACAAAGGAATGGTGTATTTCAAGGGGTGATAAGGATCAATTTTACCAAATAAAACAGACAATCTATCGGTTATTAACATAGGTCTGGTCATTAAATCTTGCAATGTACTGGCACAATACCTTGCGAAGGATCTACCTCCAAAGCGCAACGCCATATCGATATCAGCCGTAGCACTTGTACTTGGTTTTCTTGGAATATTGACACCCATTTGGGAAAATAAAAATGCAATTGCTTTGTCTACGATGGGAATGTCAAGCCAGCCCAAAGTTGAAAGGTGGCTGTATTTGGCTTGAAATCGAGCGTGTTGATCGGGCGGAAAAGTGCGGGATTTTTTCAAAACAGCCCCCCCCCCTTGCTTGCCATTGTGTAAAGATTGAAGCGTGGCCCATTGGTATTCTTCATAGCGAGAGATGCACCAAAAAATATGGGCAAACACATCAAAACTCAAATGATCAACGCCTATTTCTTGTGTGTTTTCAGAAATAAAAAGTCCCTCAAGCGAATCAAAAGGAAGTGCATGTTTAGATGCTGTTACTGAAATAATGCCATCGGAAGGTGTCCAACCCCATTCTCTGGTGTTGGTTTCGAACAAAAACCCCCCATTGGGAATGAACAGAAACCCCAAAGGTTTTTGGGTTTGTAGCGTTCGCATCCCCTGCAAAAAAGATTCCTGATTAAAGCACTCGGTTTTGGCATAAACAAGTTTAATTGCTGCTTTACTCCGCACAAAATCGTCCCAGTTGTCAGTAGTTTCAAAAGACAATTGGCCTCGCAAAACAAATACTTCATCGAGTATGTAGTCGAGTCGTCGAGATTTTTGATCATTAAACAATAACACCATGCTTGTTTTGCGTATTATTGTGCAAAATAATGAAGGTTGCACTAATCACGGGCATAACTGGTCAAGACGGGGCGTATTTGGCCGAATTTCTTTTGAAAAAAGGCTATGAGGTCCATGGAATCAAACGCAGAAGCTCATTGTTTAATACAGAAAGGGTGGATCATATCTACGAAGATCCCCATATTGAAGGTGGACATTTTAAACTGCATTTCGGCGATTTAACCGATTCCACCAATCTAATTCGCATTATTCAACTGGTTCAACCCGATGAAATTTATAATTTGGGGGCTATGAGCCACGTTCATGTCAGTTTTGAAATACCCGAGTATACCGCCAATTGTGATTCCCTGGGCACCTTGCGCTTATTGGAAGCCATCCGGATTCTCGGACTTACCCAAAAAACCCGCATCTATCAGGCCTCAACCTCAGAACTCTATGGTTTGGTTCAGGAAATACCCCAAAAGGAATCCACTCCTTTCTACCCCAGAAGCCCTTATGCAGTCGCAAAAATGTACGCATTTTGGATTACGGTCAATTATCGAGAAGCCTATGGTATGTACGCCTGTAGTGGAATTTTGTTTAACCACGAAAGTCCGGTTAGGGGCGAAACATTTGTTACCCGTAAAATAACTCGTGCTGCTTCGCGTATCGCGCTGGGCCTCCAAGACAAATTATATTTGGGCAACCTAAATTCCAAGAGAGATTGGGGACATGCTAAAGATTTTGTTGAGGCAATGTGGTTGATTTTACAACAAGAAAAGCCAGAAGATTTCGTAATCGCCACAGGTATAACGACAGAAATTAGAGAATTTGTCCGCCTGGGATTTCAATACTTGGGTATAGATTTGGCGTTTAAGGGAGAAGGCATTGATGAAATTGGATATGTTTCCGTCATTAATGCATCTGTTTTTGAGCGCACTACAGGCCAAAAATGTGCCTTAGTCGTTGGACAAGAACTTGTCTTTGTTGACAAAAAATATTTTAGACCCACAGAAGTAGATTTGCTCATCGGGGATGCCACCAAGGCAAAACAAAAACTGGGATGGTCACCAAAGCATAGCTTACATGAACTGGTGATTGACATGATGAAAAGTGATATACTGCAAATGCAAAAAGAGTTGTACTTGAAAGATGGAGGGTTTGAAACCAAGAACTATTTTGAGTAATGGATAAAAGCGCAAAAATTTACGTTGCGGGGCATGGGGGAATGGTTGGTTCTGCAATACTACGTGAATTGGTCTTACAGGGTTACAACAATTGTGTGGCCAGGACATCTGCCGAGTTAGATCTTCGTGACTCTTCAGCCGTTGCTGAATTTTTTGCAAAGGAAAAACCCGAATATGTTTTTATAGCAGCAGCAAAAGTCGGCGGTATTTTTGCAAATAATACCCAACGGGCCAATTTTATCTATGACAACCTATCCATTCAAAACAACCTGATTCACAATGCCTATTTACAAAAAGCAAAAAAATTGTTGTTCCTGGGAAGTTCTTGCATTTATCCAAAGCTCGCTCCCCAGCCGCTCAAAGAGGAATACCTGCTCACCGGTTTATTAGAACCTACGAACGAACCCTATGCCATTGCAAAGATTGCGGGTATAAAGATGTGTGAAGCATACCGAGACCAATACGGTTGTAATTTTATATCTGCGATGCCAACAAATATGTATGGCCCAAATGACAATTACCACCCCGATAACAGCCATGTTTTACCCGCCCTCATTCGCAAATTTCACGAAGCAAAGACACGCAATGCAAAAAAAGTAACGATTTGGGGAGATGGTAGTCCAATGCGTGAATTTTTATTTGTAGACGATTTGGCAAATGCACTGCTTTTTTTAATGTGCAATTACAACGCCCGAGAATTTATCAATATTGGATATGGAAGCGATATTGCGATATTGAACTTAGCACAAACAATCGCCAACATAGTGGGCTATGACGGAAAGATTGATTTTGATCTGACAAAGCCAAATGGTACACCCAGAAAATTGTTAGATAGCAAGCGAATGAATTCCTTGGGTTGGCATGCAAAAACTGATTTAAAAATAGGTATTCTGCGGGCCTATCAAGACTTTTTGTCGAACCAAGGCCAATAAAAAACTACCTTTGCAAAACATTTAAAAATTAAACAATCATGAAAGTAGCCATCAATGGTTTTGGCCGTATTGGCCGCCATGCCTTTAAATTTCTTTTGAACACGCCCGGAGTGGATGTTGTTGCCATCAATGATCTAACCGATAATGCCACACTTGCGCATTTGCTCAAATATGATTCTGTTCACGGAAAATTTTCCGGAACAGTATCATCCGATTCAGAATATTTAATTATCAATGGCAAAAAAATAAAAGTGCTTGCCGAAAGAGACCCGAAAGCACTTCCATGGGGTGCTATGGGCGTAGACGTTGTATTGGAAAGCACGGGCATTTTTACTGACTCTGCCAAAGCTGCAATGCATTTGGAAGCAGGCGCCAAAAAGGTTGTTATTTCTGCTCCTGCTACTGGCGATGTAAAAACTGTTGTTTTGGGAGTAAATGACCAAATCATTGATGGCACTGAAACCATATTGTCTAACGCCAGTTGCACAACAAATTGTTTGGCTCCGATGGTAAAGGTTCTTGACGATGCCTTCGGGTTCGAGCAAGGTTTTATGACCACCATTCATGCCTATACTGCCGATCAAAATTTGGCAGATGCGCCACACAAAGATTTGCGAAGAGCCCGCGCAGCCGCATACAGTATTGTTCCTACCAGCACAGGCGCTGCCAAAGCGGTTGGATTGGTTTTGCCACATTTAAAGGGGAAACTGAATGGAAATGCGATGCGTGTTCCCATCCCCAACGGATCCGTTACAGATTTGGTTTGCACCCTAAGAACAGCCGTAACAGCTGAGCAAATCAATGCTGCCATGAAAATCGCTGCAGATGGGCCTATGAAAGGAATATTGGAATACAATACAGATCCTATTGTAAGTATAGACATCGTCGGAAACACACATTCTTGTATTTTTGACGCTGATTTAACCCAAGTGATAGGCAATACTGTTAAAATAGTGGGTTGGTACGACAACGAGACAGGGTATAGTGCCCGCGTTTCAGATTTAATAGCCAAAATAGGATAATTACGCTCGTTAATTGACGAGTACCGAAATTGAGCCTAAGGTTTTAACCCTAACCCAAAGAGCCTCCTTTTGCAAACTCCATCCCTCTATTTCCAGGGATTTCAAAGAACCCCGCAACATAATATTTCCATCAAGGGTTTGGTTCAGCGATTCATGGATTGATTTTTTGGTAAGCAATACTAAATCACCAATATCAAAGACCATTTGCGATTCTAATTTTTTTCGAATGGTTTCATCCAATATCCATTTGGCTGTTTTTATCAGCACATTTTTGGTTGCAACATCATAGGCTATATTTTTGAGGACAATCTGATTGTTTGAGGCTATAAACTCAGGAACGCCCAGCAAATAAAAAGTACCTTTTTTGCTCCCAGAAAAACCAACTTCAATACCCAGTTTTTCTTTTACCGGAAACAAACGCAATCCAGTAATTGTAATTTTATCTCTTCCCAATGCATAGGTTTCATTTTTGAACACTTCAAATAACTGTAATGATAAACTGTCATAATTGAGTTTGAGGTCTGTATATACAGCAAATCCATCTCCTTTATTATAGGGACTGAGTTTCGGTAAAACAATTAGAGGGGTATTCCATGGAGTACTCTGAATAGCTGGTAAGGCAAGTAAAGAAACTGAGAAATATAAAAACGAACCATCCATATTGAGTTCTCCAATGCTCATGCTTTTGGGCTGAAAACGAAGATACCCTGTATAGGGGATGAAAATATCTTCCTGTAGGGCTTTCCATACCGGGGCTACATAAGGTCTTAGGTCTTGTTTACCAATATCGACATCAATCATTGTGGCCAATTTGTCGAGTTCGGGTGTTAATTGCCTAACCAATAAATCGTTGATATTAATATTGGCAAAACTCACATTGCAAGGATCAATAGGTGTAAAACTGGTAAATGAAGTACTTGATTTAATGTGGTAATCTAACAGCAGATCGACATCACTTTTAAGGGCAATTTTTGCCCTGCGAAGGGGTTCATTCCAACCACAACTAAATGGAATTGAAGGAATTATACAGTTGTCAAACAGACATTTTGGGCAATATGATCCTGTAAATCCATAGGATACATCCAATGCCAAATAAACCGTTTTTGCTGTCCCTGAAACTCTTATGGGTTCACGTGTAAGCCTGTAATTATAGCGCAAACCCGAACAAGGCTCTTCAGCCCCCGTAAACTCTTTTTGAAATGATTTGTCAGCCATTGTAACAAAAGGCTTTAAGGCTACCTTTATCGGAATATTGATCACTGATGAAACGGTGGGTAATGGTTTTGGAAACTCTATTTGATTGGATGCTTCAGGTGGACTGGGCTTAATGGTTCTGCAGCCAGATATAATCCCAAAAACAAGTATCGTGTTTAGGATTGAAAGTGTTTTTTTGTTTGTCTTAAACGGGGTAAAATTTCGTCTACATTTTTGTAAAAACTCCAATTGAGGCGAAATTCTCCATGCGGAATTCCATTGTATTACACTGCGGTTCATTATTCTTGAATGGATATAGGGAAACTTATATTGGTAGATGACCCCAAAAGGGTTAGGATATACATTCCCGGTGCAACGTGTTCAACATCAATGTCAAAATTTGAAGATTTTATTTCTCCCAATCCCACAATATTGCCACACAGATCAAATAATTTCCAGTTTGATTGCAAAGTACTGCCAAATATCGTGAGACTTTTGGTTGCAGGGTTGGGAAATACCTTAATTGCAATCGATTTGCCATTTATAACTGTGTTTGTTTCAACCAATAAACCAAACGATAGCGTGTCATTGTTTGTATTTCCATCCAATGAATTCAATAAAAATATTTTTAGCAAATAGGCACCAGGATCTGAAAAAATGAGGGATTTGTTGCTGGCAATCCAGGCAGAATCTTGGGCGACCAACTCTCCAATAGCAATTGTGTCTGAGAATAGAATACTGTTTTGGGAGAGGTTATAAATAGCGTAAACAATCTGATTTTTTTTGCTGTTTCGAACCAATCCCCAGTTTTTCAATTTAATTTTAGGATGGCGAATTGAATCTCCCAAAACAATCAGGGTTTTGCCATTTGGACTTTGGGCTTCTACCAAGCCTATGTCTTGCAACAGCTCAACTTTCCCTTGAATAGAGAATGTGTCATTGAATATATTTTGGTCTTCATAGGATGTTGTGAGAACCGATACGCTAAAGTCTCCAATTTTATTAAATGCGTGTTGTGAATCAAACAAGAGTGTATCCTTGCCACGGCCTTCAATTTTTGTTACTTTAGATTGATAAAACGTTCGATCTTTCCCTTCAAAAATCGAAACAGAAACCAACACTTTTCTGATAGAATCTGCGCCTTGATTTTGTACCAGAACCCCTATTTTTCTGATGGAGTCTTTGGCATCAAAAGGTTTATTCTCTGGTATTAGCCAAACAAAACCAGGGTATGCATCCTTGCCCACAACACCATAAAAACGAGACACTAGGGTGTCATTACTGCGCATTATATCCAAACCCAAATTTGTGTAGGTGCGGTGAGTAAACATTCCCACATTAACCGGCCTAAAAGTTGGAGAAAACACAACAGTATCCGATTTTCCTGAATCCAGCGTAATGTTTTTACTGTCAAAGTACAAGCGATTGCCAGCGTATGAAATTTCGCAAATGACGGGTGCAGTATTCTTTAAATATCCATTATTGCGAACCAATACCTTTGGAGAAATAGAAGGATTTCCTAAACTTAATGAATCATTTGTTTTGGGATTTGTGATTCGAATGGCTTCGAAATCATAGGGTTTGCCTACATTAAAATACACCACCAATGAATCATTATCAGCAAACAAATCAAGGTAATAACGCGTTTTAATTACAATTTTATACAAGCCCAACTGACTCGGCGTAAATGTTTTACTCATGGTCAGAAAACTCCCGAACAAACCCTGTAAATAGGCCTTGGTAGAATCGTAATAAAGCAATTTACCCGAAGGGTCAATAATGGAACAATAAAATGGAACATTAAACGCAGGTATTAGTCCATCGTTGTATACATAATAGGTTAATTTTAACGCTTTTCCTTTGGTATGGAACAACAATGGATCAGGCGAACGCAGAGAGTCAATGCCAATATCAACCAATTTGCGCACAAAAAAATTGCGGGTTTGGGTGTCATTTTTGGTATAGGCATCCTTGGCCAATCCCGTTATAAATAAGATTTTTAACTTCCCCGTATCACCACATTTATAGGTGGGCCAATACAGTATTTTTGACTGAAATTTCGGCAAACTTAAAAATTGTACTTGGTTGTAAACCAATTTACTACCCTGAAAAATCATACAACGTGCCGAAAATGACGGCGTGTTGTCATATCCAACATTTAATATATTTGCCAAGGGCATCAAGGTATCGGTTTTATAAGTATACCCAGAATTTTCTGTTGGTTCGTAAACACCCGCAACCATTACATCTTTTTTTACGCCCACGTAGAACTTGCGGATTTGGGTGTCATTGTCAACAATTTTATCATCAGATTTTTTTACGATAATCATGAGCAAATGCTCACCAAATGATTTGGGGAAATAGGTTTTGGGGAATACATATTTACGTTTAATACCACTGGTGAGGGTGTCTCGAATAGTATTCTTGTACAAACAACTTCCACCATTCCAAATTTCACAACGTATGTCAAAGCTGTCTTTGGCGTCTTTAACACCAATATTGCCAACAATTCCTGCCGGGGCAAGGGTATCAGTGGTATATTGATTGATGCTGTCCTTGGGATTGTCTGCAGAAATTGAAGCAATATCGATGTCGGCTTGTATTCTGGGCTCAATAAGAAATTTAAAAGGCGCACCTGGTGAAAAATCCAACCAATTTGTATCGCCCAATGGCTCAGCATAGAAAAATGTCCCTGGCCGAACAGGTTCTTCAATTTGGTATCCAAAAGAAACATTGTTTTTTCCCAATTGTCGAACCCCAACATAAAAAGATCTATTTATGGAGACGGGTTTTTTAAAATCAAGAATATAGTTTCCTGTTTTGCTTATTAAGGAATCACTCTGGTAAATGAGGGATCGGGGTTTGTTTAATATGCTGTCGTGCGACCAAATTGCCACCCTAAATGGCTGTCCTCCAGCACCAAATGAAACCGTAACTTGGTTGATGTATTTGGGTTGATTGGAAGAGAATTTGGCCACAAAATCGCCATTGGTAGCATTAAATCCAATCCCTCCGGGCGCGGGAGAAAGGTTAACATTTCGATAGCTATATACATTTGCATTGCCAAGCCGGTATGAGGAACCCGTATTGTTAGATGCATTTTTATCATTGCATTCAACATATACCGTGTCGAGTCCCGAATTACTCGGCAAAAGTGAAGGCACACGAACCAGCGATTCTTCACCCGGGAGCAAATCGATCAGAAAACTGTCCTTTTGATTGTTGAATCCTTGGCTCCGTGTATACACGCGAAAGTTTTTTAGTGTGCGTTTTCCAACATTTCTTATTAACGCCTTAACACTATCCGGCCGGCCCAAGGGTAAAGGTATTTTTCCAAGTGTATACACTTTATTGATGGCCAGATCGTATTGAATTTTAGGAAAATTTAGAATTATGGTCGGGTGATAACTACTGCTAGAAGGCAAACTATCGGAAGCCTTTAGTCCAATAGCATATTTTACTTGATTTGCCGAATAGCCCGAAACCGAGGCAGCCCCTTCAAAATTCCATTCAAAAGCTACAGTTTGTTTTTTAGTCTGTTTGTATTCAGCAAAAATTGCGATATTTTCACCTTTTAAACTGTCGTATTCAAAAGATTTAACATTCAAAGGCAAACGATAAAATTTTTCCTCCTTGCCTATATAATTTCCTGGAGAGCCACTGAAAACCAAAATGCTGTTTTTCGTTTCGTCGGGAAAATACAGTTTCCCCATTCCAAAATCATTTCGAGAAGTATTTTGAATCCACAGCGTAAATTGGGTATTTAAATTTGGGGCTGCGCCAAGCAAGTGATAAAACTCAACGGAAGTAATGGTGTCTTTGTCGTTGAGATTTCCCAAAACAGATTTTGGGAATATATAGGCAAACCTTGAAACTTGGGTGTCGCGGACAGTATTGGAGTTCATAGGCCCACCCAGACTTCCGCTATAAGCACCATCGCCAATTTTTATGTATTGCGCTTGGCTTAAACCAGAACCAAAAAAAACCAAACAACATACAAAACACCTATAAAACTCTTTCAACCACATTTTTATACAAACCTACGCGAATTTGATTAACATGCCGATTCATGTACGTAATTTGCAATGCATTGAACAAGCAACTACTCATACAAGAAATTCGTGCCAAGCAATCATTCTTGTGTACCGGACTCGATTCCCAAATTGAAAAACTTCCAATCGGGCTAGAACGAAACGGGCAAGGATTGATGACTTTCAACCGCGATATTATAGACGCAACCAAAGCCCATAGTGTGGCCTATAAAATTAATACAGCTTTTTATGAGCAATATGGGAAATCGGGTTGGGAGTGGATGGAGCAGACGCTCAATTATTTGCCAAGCAATACATTTAAAATTGCCGATGCCAAACGAGGGGATATTGGTCATACCAGTTCTATGTATGCCAAAGCATTTTTTGAAACACTGTGTTTTGATGCCATAACTGTCTCTCCCTATATGGGTGAAGACAGCATTCGTCCCTTTTTAGAATTTACTGGTAAATGGGTAATTTGCTTGGCCCTTACCAGCAATGTAGGGCATGCAGATTTTCAATTAGACGATTACCGAGGAAAAAAATTATACGAGCGGGTCATAGAATCCGTTTGCAAATGGGGCACTGAAGAGAATCTGATGTTTGTGGTGGGGGCAACCCGTTTTGATCGCTTCAAAGAGATTCGAAAAATAATTCCCGACCATTTTTTGCTGGTGCCTGGTGTAGGAGCCCAAGGTGGTGACCTGGAAAGCATAAGTCTCCTTGGCGCCAACCAAGAAATAGGGCTATTGGTGAATTCATCCCGCAGTATTTTATATGCTTCCAGTGGAAATGATTATGCCGCTTCTGCAGAATCGGAAGCAGCAAAAATGGCATTACAAATGGCAAAATTGATGACGAAACTGTCTCTACAATAAACCATCATCTCCTATATTTGGATTACTATTCAACCATACAAGCCCTGCGGAGGTTTGTATATAACTCCATAAAAACTTTATCCCCGGGGTTTTAGGGGGCGAATTTCGACGTTTACATTGTGAAAATTGCTTGGTGTTTCCAAGCAAAAAATAATTTGTGACGCAACGTCTTCGGGCATCAACATGTTATCATGCGCAGAAATGGTTTCACTGTGTCGAAAGAACTCTGTTTTGACAGATCCAGGGTAAATACAAGTAACCTTAATCCCAAAATCTCGAACCTCTTTGTACAAGGCTTCGCTAAATCCCCTCACCGCAAATTTGGTAGCGCAATAAGCACTAACTTGCTGGTATCCCTCTAAACCAGCAATTGAAGAAATATTTATTATATGCCCTACACCTTGTTTTTTCATGCTTGGCAATACCAAGCGTGTAGCATAAAACAGGCCTGTTACGTTGGTATCAAACATTTCCTGCCAATGTTCAATCGGTATTTCTTCGCAAAATCCAAAGTATCCCAATCCTGCATTGTTGATTAAAATATCTATTTTCCCGTGTTTGGATACAATGCCCTCGAAGGAGAGACGAAGGCTTTCTAGATTGCTTACATTGGCTTTTATGCAATTGAAATTTTGATTTTGTACGGGGCAATCACCACGACATATTCCATACACAATTGCACCTTTGGCCAGCAATTGATTCACTGTTTCTAGGCCGATGCCTTTATTTGCTCCTGTTACAATGGCAATAGTGTTTTTTAGGATCATTGTATTTTGTGCTTGAGTAGGTTTAACATTGAGTTTTCTTTTTGTTCCCAATCCCATACAATGGAATCTGAAGGTGTGTTTCTTGGGAAATAACTATGCGCGTAGGTTTTGTCATAATAGACGAGCAAAGTTGTTACCCAGAGTGTAAAATTTCCATCCAACAATGCTTGCTGTGCCAATTGTTCATTTTGTCCGCCCAATCGTTTTCTCAATTTTGAGGTTCGTTCTTGCAATTGATCCAACGGGAGATGGCTATATTCCTTTAGAATTCGTTGAATTCTTGTAGATTTCGGCACTTCTATTTTTATGATTTTTGCGGATTGCATTTGGAGCCATAAGGATTCTGGAATTACACAATGGCCAATCATTTTACTTTCATTCTCAACAAACACCGACGCGGTCGAATCAAATTTTGCCCATTCTAGGGCTATAGAATTTTCAAATACTTCACTTCTGGGTTGCGCCGGCAGGCCTATTCCCCCCAAGGCACTTCCCTTGTGAGAGGCAAGGCCTTCAAGGTCTAACACCGACAAACCTTTTTTTCGTAACATGTGCAATATTTCCGTTTTACCACTTCCTGTAGTGCCAGACAACAATACAATAGATTTTGGAAGTTTGAGTGTTTCCAATACCCACTGACGAAACGATTTATACCCTCCGAGTACGACATAGCACTTTCTTCCCGACCATTGCATAAAAGTAGCAGCTATCTGACTGCGAAGTCCACCACGCCAGCAATAAAATAATAAGGGTTTGCCTTGGGTATTCTCTAACAGTAAGAAGCTTTGATACAGTGCGTCAAACCTTGGACCTACCAAATGAAGTCCTCTTCCCACGGCCATTTCACGGCCTTTCTCTTTGTATATTGTTCCTACCGATATTCTTTCTTCGTTGTTTAAAATGGGGATATTCACAGCTCCAGGGATATGGGCTCTTTCAAATTCCGACTCACTGCGAACATCTACCCAAGTATATAAAGACTGTTGTAAAAGAGCCCCATCAATCTCCAATACTTTTGCAATGCTCATGGATATAGTATCAAAGAATTATTTCCAATAAGCTTCTATAGGCAAGGATGCTGTTTCCATATTTTTCTTGTGTTTTTGCTTGTAAAACAGACGCATGGAACCTCTTGTATTTTTCGTAATCGGCCATTGATGCTGCCGTGTATTGTATGGCGTAATTCACTCCCTCGTTGTCGGAAGATTCAGTGAGCAGTTTCAAAATTTTGTATTCCAAAAAACAACCCGTACCCATCACCTCTGGGATATGCTCAGTTGACATCCAACTCAGCCATTCTTCAGAAATACTGGGGTTGAGATTGCAGGTCACGTTGTAAACGATCATTCTATATTGCTTTAATCCGAATGATATATCCCTCCATGATGAGATTGGCTAGTAACTTGGTACATGCTGTTTCACAAAAAACCCTTGCTTCGTCAGCAGATTTGGCTTCAATATCCAGTGTGATAAATTTACCAATCCGCACATTGCTTGCGGTATGGATGCCAATTTTTGGTAACCCATTGGCCACAGCTTTGCCCTGTGGGTCTAACAATCCCTTTAGGGGCAATATTTCAATTTCAGCGTTAAACTTCACAATACAAACCTACAGCAAAATCCCTAAAAAATGGTGTACTTTGCCACTGTGAATTTTTCGATGCCTAAAAATGTCTTTGCCTTGTTTTTCATAGGAATATCCATTCTTTCTTGTACCAATAATACAACTTTACCTGTGAGGGATAAAAAGTCATTCAAAAAACAAGCGATCTCGCCCAATTCTATTGTATCAGCAGATGAAAACTTGGTTGGGATGTCTGAAGGAATTTTGGTTAAAGAAATTGAACGCAAAGAATTAGAGTTGCTGGGAATATGGCAAAAAATTCCCCTGAAAGATCTTCAAACTGCAATACGCCTTTCGACGGGTAAAATTCTTACTCTAATAGAAGAAAATTCATACCGACTCGATGGACCCCTTATGATTCTCTATAAATCTGTCCCTAAAGAAGGAAATGTGGATGTGTTTATTGGTATACCCATCAAAAGAAATGAAAGTGCAAATCACCTTAAAACTGGAGTTTCCGAAATAACAAACGCGTCGGGAAAACAAGTATTTGTGCTCGAAACAATTGCACCGGGGAAATATTATAAAGCAACCGTGAATGCTGCTCCCGGCGAATCTTTGCCTAAATGGCAACGATTTATTTTGCTTTTGCAATCGCGTAAGCTTCCCAATATTGAGAAGATATTGTCTAAAAATATACCCTCGTATTCCTTTATTGAATATTATGGTGATTCGCGCAATTCCGAAATGACTAGCCGGATAGAACAAACAACTCTATTAATCAAAATGCCTTGAAAAAGATACCCCCATATCTCCAAAAAGGTGACTGTGTTGTATTGATATCTCCGGCGCGCTGTGTCGATAAAAAAGATTTGTTGTCCTTTGAAAAATGGGTTACTGATCAGGGATGGGTTTTGGAATATGGCTCTTATGTATTTGGAAAATCAAACCAATTTTCATCAAATGATACCCAAAGGGCACAAGATTTTGTATGGGCTATTGAACACAAAAAAGCCAAAGCCATCTTTTGCGCAAAAGGGGGATATGGTTCTATCCGAACCCTTGAGGCTCTTGAAACACTATATTCACAGAAAAATCATTCAGGAAATTTATTGGTATCGGATAACCTAGCTGACGCATCTACCTTGGAAATTTCTTCCATGGCCACGTCAACTCAAAAAAACATACAATACGATTCCAATCCAATCCAAGTAAACTGGGGATTGGCATTTCAAAAGATACTCTCAGACGCTAATCCCAAATGGCTGGTGGGATTTAGTGATATTAGCACACTTCATTTGGCCTTGCAAAAAGGAAATTGGGCTTCGATTCACGGCCCTCTTGCTTCACAATGGGCTTCTGGTAATGCGGGAATAATTGCTGGGGCAGAACAACTGTCAAAGGTGTTAACAGGAGAGAGTGTAAAAATCGATTTGGGTAACTGTACAAGTATACGCAATCACTCTTTTGAAGGAGAAATTGTGGGTGGAAATCTTAGCTTGATTTATGCATCATTGGGTACACCCTTGCAACCAAAGTGCCGGGGCAAAGTATTGTTTATTGAGGATATAGACGAGTATTTGTACCATGTAGATAGAATGTTGAGGGCCTTAAAATTGGCCGGCTTATTTGAGGGTCTTCAGGGATTGATTATTGGAAGTATGATAGATATGAAAGACAATATTGTTCCATTTGGTTACACAGTTTCACAGATGGTTTGCGAAATTCTTGCGGAGTATGATTTTCCAATTTTATTCGACGCACCCATGGGCCACGGACAGCAAAATTGTGCAATTAAATTCGGCGTAAACTGTACCTTTGATAAAACATTTCTTAATCAATAACCCATCCTTTGATTTCTTCTAAAACCTATATAGCCTTTACAAAATTTGTTGTTGTTGGTGGATTAAGTTTTATCCTAGACATGGGATTATACTACGCATTTAGCCAAATCACCTTAACATTTATTGCAAAAGCCCTCGGTGTGGGTGTGGCTACTTTGTTTAATTATAAGTGCAATAAATATTGGACCTGGGAAAGTAAAAAATCAAAAACGCAATTGTTTAAACCCAGCGAAACTTTAAAAAAATACCTTGTCCTTTACACATGTAGTGGCTTAATCAATGTTGTTTCCAATGAGTTTTTTTTGAGGACATTGCCCGATTGGGAATTACAACTGAATATGCTTCAATCACCCCAATTAACAATGGGACTATTTGCCGTAAAATTTGACAAACTTGCGGCTGTTCTTGGTGCAACTGCATTGGGTATGGGAATCAATTTTTTGGGGCAAAAATTGTGGGTATTTGTTAAACCACATGATGGCGCTATTGAAAACAAGACATGATCCCCTAACTTTGAAAAAATACATTTTGTAAGAAAATCATGGCTTGTGCATCTTGTGGAACCAAAAAAGGAAGCTCTCCGGGAGGTTGCAAAAGCAATGGTACATGTGGTACCACTGGTTGCAATGCACTCAATGTTTACGATTGGTTCAAAGACATGGATCTGCCCGAAGGATACAAACCCTTTAATATTGTTGAGGTTCGTTTTAAGGGTTCTCGCAAAGAATTTTTTAGAAATACAAATAATATAGAATTGTATACTGGTGACTATGTTTGTGTAGACAGCAGCATAGGGTATGATATTGGTACTGTTTCTGCAACAGGAGAAATTGTTCGATTACAGCTAAAAAAATACCGTGTTCGGGAAGATTCTTCTGAACTGATGGGTATTCAACGCGTTGCCAACGAGCGCGATATGGAAAAGCATGACGAAGCCAAAAGCAAAGAAAATGCTACACTCGAACGCGCAAGAACACATGCCTTTGGTTTAAAATTGCAGATGAAAATCAGCGATATAGAAATTCAGGGAGATGGCAGAAAAGCCATATTTTTTTATACAGCAGAAACCCGTGTTGATTTTCGAGAACTCATAAAAAAATATGCAGATGATTTTAAGATAAAAATCGAAATGCGTCATATTAATTATCGCGAGGAGGCTTCTCGACTCGGTGGTACTGGTGTTTGTGGCAGAGAATTATGTTGTAGTACCTGGCTAACCGATTATAAACAAGTCAATACTGGAGCGGCCCGTGTTCAAAATTTAAGTATTAATATGGAAAAATTGGCCGGGCAATGTGGTCGGTTAAAATGCTGCCTAAATTTTGAATTAGATCAATATATTGAGGCGACGGATGCGTTTCCCAAAGCAAAAATCATCAAACTCGATACAGTAAATGGGTTTGCTTATGTGCGCAAAACCGATATTTTAAAAAAATTGATGTGGTTTTCCTATGAAGACAACCAAACATGGGTGGCACTATCTGTGGCTAAAGTCAATGAAGTGCTGGAAGAAAATCGTGGAGGCCTAAAATCTTTGGCTTTGCAAGATTTGGCACCAGCCAGTGCTGTAATGGAACAGCTAACAGCCAATCAATTGGGACAAACCATCGATTTTATTGGAAACAGCGAATTGTTAAATGACGATGAATTCCATTCTTCCTCTCAAGACACGACTTCGCGAAAAAACAATGTTCCTCGCAATTCAAAAGGTCTTAAAGGCAATCGTTCTGACAACCGCGGTCCCAGACCGGACAACCGTGGGCCCAGACCTGCGGATAAACCCAAAAATACAGGTCTTGCAGACAACCGCGGTCCCAGACCAGACAACCGCGGTCCCAGACCAGACAACCGCGGTCCCAGACCAGACAACCGTGGGCCCAGACCAGACAATCGCGGGCCCAGACCAGACAACCGTGGGCCCAGACCAGACAACCGTGGGCCCAGACCAGACAACCGTGGGCCCAGACCAGACAACCGTGGGCCCAGACCAG